>Ga0172367_10000190_pt1 | contig 94387 bp, 92 predicted proteins | sample Lak10m_FD_114542 | JGI IMG/M metagenome (GOLD analysis project Ga0172367, IMG submission 114542) | Freshwater microbial communities from Kabuno Bay, South-Kivu, Congo - kab_022012_10m | ecosystem: Environmental > Aquatic > Freshwater > Lake | place: Democratic Republic of the Congo: South-Kivu... | reverse complement strand
GACGGGACATTTCCGCGCCGCCCAAGCGGCCAGCACAGCTGATCTTGATCCCCTTAGCGCCTGAGGCCAAGGCTTGTTCGACCGCACGCTTCATCGCTCGACGAAACGCAATACGTTTTTCCAACTGTAAGGCAACGCTTTGAGCGATCAAGCTCGCATTAACGGCCGGATTCTTGATCTCTTGAATGTCAATCGCTAGCTCTTTAGGGGTGAGCTTGCCTAATTCTTCTTTTAATTTATCAATGTCTGCGCCGCGACGTCCGATAATGACCCCTGGCCTCGCAGAAGCGATCTTAACCTTGACTTGCCCACCTAGACGCTCAATGTCAACATGTGAAACAGATGCGTGCGCGAACTTCTTTTTAATATAAATACGGATCCTGTTATCCTCAATGATATTGGTCGCAAAATCTTTCTTATCTGCAAACCAGCGACTTTTCCAGTCTTTGATGTATCCGATGCGTAAAATTATTGGACTAACCTTCTGCCCCACAGTGTTCCTCGCTATTTCGTTTTTAAATCAAGTTCAATGGTTAAATGAGTTGTTCTCTTAATCAACGGTGTTGCGCGGCCGAACGATGCAGCCCGATAACGGCTCCACGACGGACCGATATCTGCAAAGATCTTTGAAATAAAAAGCTGGTCCTCGGTCAATCCTTTTTGTTTTGCGTTGCTCACAGCAGAATTCAACAATTTAACGATGCGATCCCGTGAACCCTTGCTGACTTGCTGTAAAATAACAGAAGCAGTCTTAACGTCTTTGCCGCGGACCAGATCAATAACCTGACGGACCTTAGCCGGTGCAACGCGAATAAACCTTCCTTTAGCTGATGCGATCATGAAATATTACCTTTTAAGTTTTATCTGGTGACTTTTTCGCTTTAACGCCGCCGTGCTTTTTAAACGTACGGGTCGGCGCAAAATATCCAAGCTTATACCCTACCATATTTTCCGTAATAAAAACCGGAACGTGCTTACGCCCATCGTGAACAGCAACTGTATAGCTCACAAAATCAGGCGTGATCGTTGATCGGCGAGACCAGGTCTTGATGACCTGTTTCTGGCCGGTCTTCTGCATCTTTTCAATCTTTTTCAAAAGATGATCATCAACAAATGGACCTTTACTGACCGAACGTGTCATATATTATTGATTTCCTTTTTTGCGTCTTCGAACAATATTCTTATCCGAATACTTTCTCTTTTGTCGTGTCTTATAACCCTTTGTCGGTTTCCCCCAAGGTGTCACTGGATGAGGATTACCTTGCGGCGATTTACCTTCACCACCACCGTGGGGATGATCAACAGGATTCATCGCGACACCGCGCACTTTTCCGCGTCGGCCAAGCCATCGAGAACGCCCTGCTTTGCCGATCGAAATAGACTCATGCTCAACATTGCCGATCTGACCAATCGTTGCGCGGCAATTCGTTCTTATCTTGCGGACTTCGCTCGAAGGCAAGCGGATATGCGCTTCTTCCCCTTCTTTAGCCATAATCTGCGCTGCCGTCCCAGCAGAGCGAACGATCTGGCCACCTTGTCCTGGCTGTAACTCAATGTTGTGAATAGCCGTGCCTAATGGGATGTTAGCAATCGGCATACAATTGCCGGGTTTAATTTCTGCTTCCGGATCAAACGTGCTTACAACTGTATCTCCCACCTTAAGCTCTAAAGGCGCGATAATGTAAGAGCGCTGTTTATCAGGATATTCGATCAGTGCGATACGTGATGATCGGTTAGGATCATACTCGATCGCAAGAACATTCGCGACAGCATCAATGCGATCACGCTTAAAATCGATCAAACGGTACATGCGTTTATGGCCACCGCCACGAAATCTCAATGTCACGCGACCATAATTATTACGGCCTCCGCAGCTGCGTAAAGGCGCTAATAAAGACTTTTCTGGCTTTGACTTTGTGAGTTCGGCAAAATCCGACAATATCGTATGGCGCAGCGCGCTTGTTGTTGGACGAAATTTTTTTAATCCCATTACGTCACCTCAATCTTATGGCCTTCGCAGAGCGTCACAATAGCCTTTTTCCAGTCTGGCGTTTTCCCGAGGATCTGACGAACACGCTTCTTTTTGCCAGGAACAATGCAGGTATGGACATCTTGAACCTTGACCTTGTAAATATCTTCAACCGCCTTACGGACCTCGATCTTTGTTGCCCGACGGTCAACCTGAAAGAGATACTTACGTTCTTCGCCCAAGGCAGTACCTTTTTCGGTGCGAATCAATGTTTTTACTTTATCGTAACTGTTAGCCATTTTTATAAAAACTTTCTCTCATGTTCTCTGTAAACTAACTTCCAGAGAACGAATTATTGAACCCGCTTTAGCAAATCCTTGAAAGCGGACTTTGTAATTAACAATTTCTTGTTTTGTAAAATATCGTGAGCCGTTACATCACAGGATCGCACCATGCGAAATGAAGGAATATTGCGAGATATGCGAGAAACATTATCATCGACCGACTCAACCACAGCAACGATCTTTCCGGCTAATTTTAAATTCTTTAAAACTTTCGCGAAATCTTTTGTTTTGTCTGACTCTAACTTCAGCTGGTCAACACATAACAGGTCATTGTCATTCAGCTTTGAGCTTAGACTTGCCACCAACGCCCCGATCTTTACTTTACGAGGAACCTGATACGTAAAATCTTTAGGATGAGGCCCGAACGTCGTACCGCCGCCGCGCCATAATGGAGATCGCGAAGATCCTGCACGGGCACGACCGGTTCCTTTTTGACGCCATGGCTTTTTACCGCCACCGGAAACTTCAGCACGTTCTTTCGTTGAGGCGTTACCCTGACGAAGGTTAGCCTGATACATCACAATCGCTTGATGCATCGCGTTCACATTCACGGTGCCATCAAAAAGAGCTTCAGGAAGCTTAAGCTCATCAACTTTTTTCCCTTGAAGATCATAAACAACGCACACTGACATTATGCTTTACCCTTTGCTTTTTGCTTGCTTTGCTTAAGCGGATTGCGTGAAACAGCTGCTGCCGCTTTCTTTTCATCTAACGATTTAAAGGCGCGCTTCTTGGACTTATTGATCATCAAATACGCACGCTTATGTCCTGGAACCGCTCCTTTGATCAATAACAAATTCTTTTCAACGTCGACATCCATAATACGCAACCCCTGGATCGTGACGCGATCCATGCCCATGTGCCCGGGCATCGTGCGCCCTTTCCAAACACGCGATGGCTCTGTGGAGGAGCATACAGATCCAATACGTCGATGGTGCATCGAACCGTGTCCGCTGGGACCACCCGACCAACCCCAACGTTTCATACCACCCTGAAAACCTTTTCCAATAGAAGTTCCTGTTACATCAACGAAATCACCAGGTCGAAATAGATCAGCCTTAATAAACTGGCCGATCTGGCAGTCTTTGACGTCATCAGCTTCGAACTCGCGCATCAGCTTGAGAGGTTTTACCCCGTTCTTCTTGAAAAACCCTAGCTCGGATTTTCGCATCCGGGACTCTACGCCATCGCCAAAACCCAGCTTAACTTTCTTTTGGGGTGCCTCTTGTAACCCAAGAACGCAACATGGCCCTGCCTCAACGACAGTGACGGGAATAATATTGCCGTCCTTGTCGAAGATTTGCGTCATACCTAATTTTTTTCCTAATAGTCCACGAACCATGCTACTTTTCTCTCCTTACTATTATTGCTTAATCTCGACATCAACGCCTGCCGGCAGATTAAGCTTGCGCAACGCTTCAACGGTTTTTGCCGTCGGATCTAGAAGATCAATAAGGCGCTTATGTGTCGCAAGCCCAAACTGTTCACGGGATTTCTTATCGATAAACGTAGAGCGCAATACCGTATATAATTCTTTCTTGGTTGGTAGCGGAACCGGTCCTGCGACCCGTGCCCCTGTGCGCTTGGCCGTCTCGACAATCTCCTGCGTGGATTGATCGATGAGTCGGTGATCGTATGCCTTGAGTTTAATTCTGATTTTTTGCATAGGTGTTCTTATTTTAAGATCTCAGCGATAACACCAGCACCGACAGTTCTGCCACCTTCACGGATAGCAAAACGCAGCTCTTTTTCCATAGCGACTGGCGTGATCAATTCGATTTCCAATTCAACATTATCTCCTGGCATAGCCATTTCAACGCCTTTAGGCAAATTGGCTGTTCCAGTCACGTCTGTGGTTCTAAAATAGAACTGAGGACGATATCCGTTGAAAAACGGTGTATGGCGTCCGCCTTCTTCTTTGCTTAGAACGTAAACGCTGGCTTTGAACTTTGTGTGAGGCATGATGGATCCTGGCTTAGCCAAAACCATGCCGCGCTCAATCGTGCTCTTATCAACGCCGCGCAAAAGAAGTCCAAGGTTATCGCCTGCCTGACCTTGATCAAGCTCTTTGCGGAACATCTCAACGCCAGTAACAACCGTTTTTTGGACATCAGGACGAAGACCGACAATGTCTAGATCTTCACCAACTTTGACAATACCACGTTCAACACGACCCGTTGCAACTGTTCCGCGGCCTGAGATAGAAAAAACGTCTTCAACAGCCATGGAGAACGGTTTGTCGAGATCGCGCTGTGGTTCTGGAATAAAATCATCAACAGCTTTCATCAGATCTAAGATCGGCTGTATCTTAGCGGCATCGTCCGGATTGCTCAAAGCATCCAATGCACTTCCCTTGATGATGGGTGTTTTGTCGCCATCAAACTTATACTTGCTTAAAAGGTCTCGAAGCTCCATCTCAACGAGATCCAAAAGTTCTTTATCTTCCACTTGGTCACATTTATTCATAAAAACAACGATGCGAGGAACGTTAACCTGGCGAGCGAGAAGAATGTGCTCGCGGGTTTGAGGCATAGCACCATCAGCCGCAGAAACAACAAGGATCGCGCCATCCATCTGCGCTGCGCCGGTGATCATGTTCTTGATATAATCAGCGTGGCCGGGGCAATCGATGTGAGCATAATGGCGTTTTTCAGTCTCATACTCAAGATGGGAAATATTGATCGTAACGCCGCGCTCTTTTTCTTCAGGAGCATTGTCAATGGAATCAAAACTTCTTGCTTCAGCAAAGCCTTTTTTTGCTAAAACAGTCGTGATCGCAGCGCTCAATGTCGTCTTACCATGATCAACGTGACCGATGGTCCCGATGTTCAAGTGGGGTTTATTTCTGATAAATTTTCCTTTTGCCATGTTCGTTTCCTCCCTTTAAAATTTTCTTTCAATTATGCTTTTTTAGTTTTCCCTTGTATTTTCTCGGCTACAAAGGAAGGAACTTCTGCGTAAAACGCGGGTTCCATCGAGAATGTAGCACGTCCTTGTGATAAAGAGCGGATCGCGCCGGCGTAATTAAACATCTCAGCGAGAGGGACTTCGCAGCGTGTTGTTTTCAACATACCACGATTTCCCATTTCGGCAATCTTTGCTCTTCGAGTATTAAGATCACCTACGATAGTGCCCATGAACTGCTCAGGGGCAACAACCTCCACATCCATAATAGGCTCTAAGAAAACAGGACGACCTTTGCGCAAGGCATCATACAAAGCATTTTTGGCAGCCAACTGGAAAGCTAATTCGCTCGAATCAACATCGTGATAAGAACCGTCGACAAGCGTAACGACAATATCGTCGACTGGATATCCGCCTAGAATACCGGTCTGCGCCGCTGTGCGAATACCTTCTTCCACAGGCTTAATAAATTCACGAGGGATGGATCCTCCCTTGATCTTGTCCACAAAAACAACACCTTTGCCTTTTTCTTCTTGAGGCTCCACATCAATGATGACGTGACCATATTGACCGCGGCCACCAGATTGCGAAATATGTTTACCAGTGACACCTGTCACCTTTTGCGTGATCGTTTCTTTGTAAGCAACTTGCGGACGACCGACCTTTGTCTCCAAACCAAATTCACGTTTCATGCGCTCAATGATAATTTCCAAATGAAGCTCTCCCATGCCGGAAACAATTGTTTCGCCCGTTTCTTTATCATAACGGCAGCGGAATGATGGGTCTTCATCTAAAAATTTCTTCAGGGTGAACCCCATCTTATCTTGATCAGCTTTGGTGAGAGGCTCTAAGGACATCGAAACAACCGGCTCTGGAATTCTCATGCTTTCCAAGATCATCGGAGCACTTTCATCGCAAAGTGTATCACCAGATTTTGTTTCTTTCAAGCCCACGAGAGCAACGATCTCCCCTGCGCCAGCTTGTGCGACAATTTCCTGCTTGTTCGCATGCATCATAACGATCTTGGAAACTTTTTCTCTGACCTGTTGAGACGAATTAAAGATTTGGGTTCCAGAAATGATCTTTCCGGAATAAATGCGGGTAAAAAATAATTTTCCAACGTACTGATCCATGGCGATCTTAAATGTCAAGGCAACAAGCTTCTCGCTGTCTGAGGCCTGACGCGTGATGACATCGGCTGATTTTGGCTTTGTTCCTTTAACCGGAGGAACATCTAAAGGTGACGGTAAATAATCAGCCACAGCATCCAACACCATTTGCACACCACGATTGCGAAGCGAAGCGCCGCAAAGAACAGGAACAAAAGCACTCTTTAAGACAGAACGTCGAATAGCTTGATGAATTTCATCGACGGTAGGTTCTTTTTCTTCTAAAAATTTCTCCATTAACACATCGTCAACTTCGGAAATCTTCTCAATCAACGCGCGTCGGTACTTGGCAAGTTTATCTTTAAGTTCCGCAGGAACATCTGTACGTGTAAGCTTCATGCCCTGTTCATCTTCATAGGTGATCAACTGCTGGCGGATAATATCCACGATACCCGTAAAGTTATCTTCAGCCCCTACGGGAAAATAGATCGCAGCCGCGTTAGCACCTAAACGATCATACATCTGCCCCAAAACGCTATCAAAGTCTGCGCCGAGACGATCCATTTTATTAATAAATGTAATGCGAGGAACACCGTAGCGATCCGCTTGGCGCCAAACAGTTTCTGTTTGTGGCTGAACACCGCTAGTGGCGCAAAGAACAACAACGGCACCGTCTAAAACTTTTAATGAACGCTCAACTTCGATCGTAAAATCAACGTGGCCGGGAGTATCGATAATGTTAACCTTGCAATCCCGCCAAAAACAAGTTGTATTTGCGGAGGTAATGGTGATGCCACGTTCTTGCTCAAGCTCCATCCAATCCGTTGTTGCATTTCCTTCATCCACGGTTCCCATCTTATGGATAACACCGGCATAAAAAAGAATGCGCTCCGTCGTGGTGGTCTTGCCGGCATCAATGTGGGCAATAATACCAATATTTCTTACTCTATCTAAAGGAATGTCAGCCATTTTTATATTTCTACCATCTTAGGTGAGCAAAAGCCTGGTTGGCTTCCGCCATTTTGTGGGTTTCATCGCGTTTCTTTACTGCAGGACCTTCGTTCTTGAAAGCAGCGAACAATTCATCCGCAAGTTTTATCTCCATGGGCTTTCCTTTCTTTGAACGCGCGAAATCGCGGATCCATCGAAGGGAAATCGTATTGCCTTTTAACGGTGGAACTTCCATCGGAATTTGATACGTTGAACCACCGACGCGGCGTGACTTGACCATTTGTCGGGGACGAACATTATCAATCGCTTTGGCAAAGGTCTTAACAACATCTTCTTCGCCAGTCTTCTTCTTTAAAATATCCAACGCGCCATACACAATGCGCTCAGCTAACGTTTTTTTTCCATCCATCATAATAATACCGATAAAGCTACCAATAAGTTGGTCGCTGTATTTAGCATCCGTCGGTGTTGCGCGTATAACTGCTCTTCGTCGTCTCATTATTTGTCTCTCTTTGCTCCGTACTTTGAGCGTGATCGTTTACGATCTTTCACGCCCGAGGTATCCAGCGTCCCACGAACAATGTGGTAGCGAACACCTGGTAAATCTTTAACACGACCGCCCCGAACAAGCACGATCGAGTGTTCTTGTAAGTTATGTCCTTCGCCGGGAATATACGATGTGACTTCCATCTTGTTCGACAAGCGGACTCTGGCGATCTTACGTAAAGCCGAATTTGGTTTTTTCGGCGTCATCGTTTTGACTTGCAAACACACACCCCGTCGCTGCGGGCAATTTGTGAGTGCCGGAGATTTACTCTTCTTTATTTTGAGATTCCGGCTCTTTCGTATTAACTGAGAGATCGTCGGCATATTTTACCATTTCTATATTTTTGTATTCTTTATAACCTGTGCCTGCGGGAATGAGTTGACCTACAATAACGTTCTCCTTCAAGCCACGTAAATAGTCCACTTTACCAGAAGTTGCTGCGTCTGTCAAGACTCTTGTCGTCTCCTGGAAACTTGCGGCAGAAATAAAACTCTCCGTCGACAAAGAAACCTTTGTGATGCCCAACAACAGCGGCGTGGCGGATGCAGGTTTTCCCTTTTTCTTTAAGATGGCCTCATTCGCCTTCTTGAAAATAATCTTATCGACCTGTTGACCGACGAGAAATTCTGTATCGCCGGATTCTTCGATCTTAACCTTCTTTAACATCTGTCCGATAATAAGCTCAATATGTTTGTCGCTAATGCGTACACCTTGCAAGCGATAAACTTCTTGGACTTCATTGAGCAGATATTCTTGCAATACTTTGTCGCCGGAAACACGTAGAATATCATGCGGAACAACAGGGCCTTCCGTTAACTGTTGGCCGGCAAAAACACGATCACCCTTATACACGTTAGGGTGCTTACCGTGGGGCAACACGTATTCTTTGGTCATACCAGTTTGACTGCGAATAATAATTTTTCGCGACCCCTTGCGATCCTCGCCAAACTCTACAAATCCATCAATTTCGCTGATGATAGCCGGTTCTTTAGGACGTCGAGCTTCAAAAAGCTCAGCGACGCGCGGCAAACCGCCAGTGATATCACGCGTTTTTCCAGATGCGCGCGGAATCTTGGCGACTAGCTCACCAGCACCAACTTGCTGTTTGTCATGGACAAGAATATGAGCCCCGACAGGAATGGAATAAATGCCCAGCACTTCCATCTTTTCATCCGTAACAATAATCTGAGGATGAAATTCCTGTTTATGCTCAACAACAACGCGTTCTGTGACACCCGTTATCGGATTTTGTTCATTTTGGATGGTCACATCTTCCTTGAGATCTTCAAAGTTAACAAGACCCTTAACCTCGGTAATGATCGGGATGGTGTAAGGATCCCACGTTGCGAAAATAACACCTTTTTTAATAGAAGCCCCATCAACAAGTTTTAAAACAGCACCCTGGACTAATGGATAGCGCTCAAATTCACGGCCAAATTCATCGTTAATGCTAACAGATCCGTTACGGTTCAAGACAATATATTCCTTACCTTTCTCAACGACACGAAGACCGTGATACTTAACAACGCCTTCATTCTTTGAACGGATAAAGGATTGCTCAACAGCACGGCTCGCCGTACCGCCGATGTGGAAAGTTCTCATCGTCAGCTGGGTTCCAGGCTCACCGATGCTTTGCGCGGCGATACACCCGACGGCTTCACCTAACTCAACGAGTCGTTGTGTTGCCAGGTTGCGACCATAACATTTAACACAAACGCCTCGCTCTGATTCACAAGTTAAAACGCTGCGAATGCGAACCTTTTCAATCCCAAGCTGCTCAATGATCTCTGCCTTCTCTTCAGTGATCTGCTGGCCTGCTTCAACAACAAGCTGATCCGTAATGATATCCACAATATTATCAAGCGCGACGCGGCCAATGATGCGCTCTTTTAAACTAACGACCACTTCGTCGCCCTCAATGATCGCCGAAACTGTAATACCATTCACGGTTCCGCAGTCATGCTCCGACACAACAATTTCTTGCGCTACGTCAACAAGGCGTCGCGTGAGGTATCCGGCATCCGCGGTCTTAAGCGCTGTATCAGCCAAACCTTTACGCGCACCGTGGGTCGAGATGAAGTATTCCAAAACCGTCAAACCCTCACGGAAACTGGCCGTGATAGGATTTTCGATAATTTCACCTGAAGGTTTTGCCATCAAACCGCGCATCCCCGAAAGCTGACGAATTTGTAAGCGAGATCCACGAGCACCAGAATCTGCCATGATAAAAACAGGATTGAACGGATCCATACCTTTGAAAACGAGATCCGAAATGGCTTCCGTGGTGTGGGTCCAAACGTCAATGATCTTGTTGTAGCGTTCACGAGCCGTGATAATACCTTTTCGATATTGATCTTCGACCTTCGAAACTTCTTGACGAGAATTCTTAACCAGAACTTGCTTTTCCTCCGGAATGGTCATGTCGGAAATACTGATCGAGATCCCTGCCGTCGTCGCTGAACGGAAACCTAAAGCCTTGAGGTCGTCCAGCAAGATCGTTGTTGCATACTGCCCGAATCGTTTATAGCAATCGGAAATGACCGCTCCGATCTTCTTTTTATTTAACGTTTCATTGACAAAACCAAAGCCTTTCGGCAGAAGATCGTTCAAGAAGATCTTTCCGATGGTCGTTTCAATGACCTGGTTCTTCTTCTCCTCTTTTGCTTCTTCCCCTAACGCCTGACGCTGAGAAACAACGAAAGAAGGGCTTTCTTCTCCCCAAACCTTATCATTCACAAGCCGAAGCTTGATACGGCTATGAAGACCGATGAGGCCGTCATAATAAGCGATCTTTGCTTCGTCTGTGGTGGCAAAAAGTCTTCCTTCGCTCTTAAGATCAGCCTTATCTTTTGTCAAATAATAAAGACCTAAAACGATATCTTGTGTCGGAGAAAGCAATGGTCGTCCATCTGCGGGAGAAAAGATATTATTGATCGAAAGCAATTCAAGACGACATTCCATCTGCGCTTCTAGCGATAACGGAACGTGAACGGCCATCTGATCGCCGTCAAAATCCGCGTTAAAAGCAGCGCAAACTAAAGGATGCAACTGAATCGCTTTTCCTTCAACAAGGATCGGCTGGAACGCCTGGATACTCAAACGGTGAAGTGTCGGCGCACGGTTTAACATGACAGGATGATCCTGAATAACTTCATCCAAGATATCCCAAACTTCATTTTTTGCGCGCTCGACCATGCGCTTAGCACCTTTGATCGTGTGCACAAAACCGCGCTCGCGAAGCTTACGAATAATGAACGGTTCAAAAAGTTCGAGCGCCATGCGCTTTGGCAAACCGCATTGGTGTAGTTTTAGTTCAGGCCCAACGACAATAACAGAACGACCAGAATAATCAACGCGCTTACCGAGCAAATTCATACGGAATCGTCCTTGCTTACCCTTTAACATATCCGATAAGGATTTTAGAGGACGATTGCTAGAACCTAAAACTGGACGACCATGACGACCGTTGTCGAAGAGCGCATCAACAGATTCTTGAAGCATGCGTTTTTCATTACGGACAATGATCTCAGGCGCGTTGAGGTTAATAAGTTTCTTTAAGCGGTTATTGCGGTTGATGACGCGTCGATAGAGATCGTTAAGATCTGATGTGGCAAAGCGACCCCCTTCAAGAGGAACAAGCGGTCGTAAATCTGGAGGAATAACAGGTAAGGCCTCAAGGACCATCCATTCAACAGCATTACCGGACTTCTTAAAATCTTCAGCGATCTTTAATGTCTTGGCGAACTTTTTTGCATTCGCCCCTAAAGGCGTGGCTTTCTCTAGATCAACCCTGATCTCCTTGCAGAGCTTGTCTAGGTTGACCTGCTTTAAAAGCTCTCTGATGGCTTCCGCGCCGATCTTAGCTTTAAACGAATCACCATACTTGGCCAAGCATTCTTGATATTTGTCTTCATTCAAAAACTGCTTATGCTTAAGCTGTGTGTCGCCAGGATCCACAACAACGTATTCTTCATAATAAATAATTTTTTCGAGGTCCTTCAAGCCGATTTGTAGGAGTGCCGACAAGCGACTGGGAACAGCCTTATAGAACCAAATATGTGTCACAGGACAAGCAAGCTCAATATGGCCCATGCGTTCACGTCGAACAGCGGAGCGTGTTACAAGAACGCCGCAACGATCGCATACAATGCCCTTGAACTTAATGCCTTTGTACTTACCACAATTACATTCCCAATCCCGAACAGGACCAAAGATCTTTTCACAGAAAAGACCATCCTTTTCTGGTTTAAGAGTACGATAATTCAAGGTTTCTGCCTTGCGAATTTCGCCATTCGACCAAGAACGAATAATATCCGGCGAAGCAAGTTTAATCGTAATATGATCGTAAACTTTTTCTTGGCTCATATTTCTTATTTTTCCTTCTTCTCTTCTTTTTTATCTTCAAGCACAGGCTGAGAGCTTTGCATGCGAATGTCCAAGCACAGGCCTTGCAATTCTTTCATGAGAACATTGAAGGACTCCGGTGTTCCAGGGGTCAGCTTCTGTTCACCTTTGACAATGGCTTCGTAGATACGGCTACGGCCAGCCACGTCGTCACTTTTGACGGTAAGCATTTCCTGCAACGTGTACGCAGCACCATAAGCCTCGAGCGCCCAAACTTCCATTTCTCCAAAGCGCTGACCACCAAAATGCGCTTTTCCGCCTAAAGGTTGCTGTGTAACCAATGAGTACGGACCAATGGAACGTGCGTGGATCTTTTCGTCAACAAGGTGAATCAGCTTCAACATATAAATGTAACCAACGGTCACCTTCTGATCGAACGGTGTCCCGGTGTAACCATCATGAACAACAGCTTTTCCATCCTCTGGAAGACTAGCTTCTTTAAGTAGCGCGCGAATTTCGCTTTCTTTAGCGCCATTAAAAACAGGTGTTTCGCAGTCAAGCCCCAGGACATGCGCCGCCCAGCCTAAATGTGTTTCCAAAAGCTGTCCGACGTTCATACGAGAAGGAACGCCCAGCGGATTCAAAATAACATCTACCGGTGTCCCGTCAGCTAAAAATGGCATATCTTCTTCCGGAAGAACGCGAGCGACAACACCTTTGTTTCCATGGCGTCCCGCCATCTTGTCTCCTTCAGAAACTTTACGTTTTGTGGCAATATAAACAATGACGCGTTTTAAAACGCCCGCGGGCAATTCATCGCCGCACTTGACTTTCTCGATCTCATGATCTTGCTCGTCAGAAAGCTCTTGAATGCGATCATTAAAATAAATAAGCGCATCCCCGGCTTCTTCTGTATCGCGAATCTGACGGTCAGTCATCTTTTCAAGCGTCTTTCGATCAACTTTCAGAATCTTCGTCAGGCGCTTTTCTTTTTCTTCTTTCAGAAATTCGATCTCTTGCTTGTAATATCGCTTGATCTTCTCGATCTCGACCATTTCTTTCTTTTTATCATCTTTGGATTTACGCCCACGCTCACTACGCTGAAAAACCTCCACATTGACGACAACGCCCTCTTCACCCGGCGGAAGCGTCAATGACGTATCGCGAATATCCGCAGCTTTTTCACCGAAGATCGCGCGTAACAAACGCTCTTCCGGTGTCAATTCCTTCTCGCTTTTCGGGGTTACCTTGCCAACAAGGATATCGCCGGCCTTAACTTCAGCGCCGACACGAATAATACCTTCTTCCGTCAGATCATTTAAAGCATCTTCACCGACGTTAGGGATATCCCGGGTAATTTCTTCATTACCAAGGCGTGTTTCACGTGCTTCAACTTCAAATCGCTCGATATGAATAGAGGTAAAGACATCATTTTTCACTAAACGCTGATTCAAGATAATAGCATCTTCAAAGTTATATCCACGCCATGGCATGAATGCAACAAGAATATTGCGGCCTAACGCCAACTTACCGCGTTCCGTGGCAACACCATCAGCGATAACCTGTCCTTCTTGAACATAATCACCCAATTTCACAATAGGTTTCTGATGAAGGCAGGTATTAGCATTGGAACGCAAGAAATTCTTTAACGCGTAGACAGTTTTGCCAACAACGATCTCGCGGGCATCAACCTTAATAACTTTTCCGGATTCACGCGCGATCACAACAGCGCCGGAATCACGTGCCACAGCCCCTTCCATACCGGTCCCCACATATGGCGCTTCCGTATCCATCAAAGGAACGGCCTGGCGTTGCATGTTCGAACCCATCAACGCACGATTAGCGTCATCATGCTCAAGAAAAGGAATAAGAGATGTCGCCGGAGAAACAAGTTGCTTCGGTGACACGTCCATATAATCAACCTTGTTGGGCCCGACATAAGGGAAATCCTCTCGATAACGACAGGAGATATCTTTCTCTAAGAAGTTTCCACCCTTATCGATCGGTGTATTCGCCTGGGCAATATATTTTGTTTGATCAATATCCGCGGTTAAGTATTCGGTCTTATTGGTCACGCGTCCTTCGTCAACCTTGCGATACGGTGTTTCAATAAAACCTAACTCGTTTACGCGGGCGCACGTTGTTAAAGATGCGATCAACCCGATGTTCGGGCCTTCTGGAGTCTCAATTGGGCAGACGCGGCCATAATGAGTATGGTGAACGTCGCGAACCTCAAAGCCTGCACGCTCACGGGATAAACCACCCGGGCCTAAAGCGCTCAAACGACGCTTGTGCGTTGTCTCCGCCAAAGGATTTCCTTGATCCAAGAATTGAGAAAGCTGGCTTCGGGCAAAAAAGTCCTGGATCTGACTTGAAAACAAGCGGGAATTGATCAAATGATGCGCGGTCAAGTTCTCGAACGTGTTCATGACCACCAGGCGCTCTTTTATAGATCGCTCAATACGAGCCAAGCCAATGCGAACTTGATTTTGAACAAGCTCTCCGACCGTCTTAATTCGTCGGTTTCCTAAATGGTCGATATCGTCGATATCGCCTTGCCCATCACGAAGTTTAAAAAGATAACGGATAACCTCTGCCACCGTCGCTAAATCTAAAATACGATTATCCAGGTCAACATTCATGCCTAGCTTGCGGTTGATAATGTAGCGGCCTACCTTGCTAAGTTCGTAACGACGGATATCGAAGAATAATCGAAAGAACAACGCCTCTGCGACCTCAATTGTTGCTGGCTCTGTCGGGCGCATCTTTCGATAAAAATCTAATAAAGCATCTTCCTTTGTCTTGGTATGATCTTTTTCGAGGGTATTTTTCAGCTTTGCAAAATCCTCACCAAAAAGTTTTTGCATTTCCTCTTCGCCGGAAAGACCCATGATGCGCAGAATCTGCGTTGCCGGAAAACTACGACGGCGATCCACATAAGCTAACAAAACATCATTAAGGTCATATTTGATCTCAAACCATGCACCACGGGACGGAATAATACGCCCCTGATAAATAACTTTTCCTGTAGGGTGTGGTTCTTGTTCAAATGAAACACCCGGCGGCCTTTGAATTTGAGAAACCACAACGCGCTCATCGCCATTGATGATAAAAGTTCCTGTTTCTGTCATCAACGGAAAGTCGCCGAAATAGACTTCCTGCTCTTTAATTTCAACAGGCGTCACAAGACGTAAACTGACCTTCAGCGGAGCTGAATACGTCATGCTGCGCCTTTGGCATTCACGCGAAGAATACTTCTCCTTGCCGAGTTGATAGCTAATATACTCCATGCGGACTTGGCCGTCATAGCTCTCAAAAGGGAAAGTCTCTCGGAAAACTTCCTCAAGCCCTTGATTCTTTCGCTCTTCCGGCTTAACAAATCTCTGCAAGAAATGCTCGTAAGGCACGACTTGGACATCTAGCAAATTTGGTAAAGGAAAGTTATCCTTAAATTTGCTAAAGTCTCTGATTTCTCTTTTTCTCATATTTTGGCTTTAGAGTTGTTTAGCGTTTGTTGGAGATCGTGTTATTTAACTTCGACAACGGCGCCAGCAGCGACCAATTTTTTCTTAAGATCTTCAGCTTCATCCTTGGAGACACCCTCTTTGACCGTCTTAGGGGCACCTTCAACCAAGTCCTTAGCTTCTTTAAGTCCTAAGTTTGTCGCAGCTCTGACTTCCTTAATAACAGCAATCTTGTTGCCGCCAGCTTCTTTGAGAACAACATCGAATGTTGTTTTCTCTTCTGCCGGAGCAGCTGCTGCACCACCAGCACCAGCCATCATGGGCGCAGCCATCATAGGAGCCGCTGCGGTGATCCCGAACTTCTTCTCGAGCCCCTTAACGAGGTCGGAAAGCTCAAGCGCGGTTAAGCCTTCAACGGTCTTAATCACGTCTTCAAGCTTTGGTGAGAGGGCCTTTGTTTCAACTTTTTCTTGAACTGTTTCTGACATTTTACTTTCCTCCTGTTTCGATTCACCTTGAATTCCACCTAAGTGGAAATCGAAGCGTCCCAAACTCAACTAGATTTGTCACTAGGGGGATTTGGGGCTGATTTATCACTTAATTGTTTTAGAATGTATATGAGATCTCTCGTATTGGCATTTAAGGCATTGACCAATCGTGATAGCGGAGACTGAATGCACTGCGCTAACATGGTCAATAAAACTTCACGAGATGGAAGGTCGGATAGACGCTGAACATCCTTCTGTTCAACAGCCTTACCGTCGAGAACGCCGCCTTGGATGCTCAGTGCTTCGTTGGCCTTTGAAAGTTTGACAAGAACCTTGGCGACTTCAACAGAATCTTTATCACTCCAGACAAACGCGACCTGGCTTTTGATCGTTCCGATCAAAGATGAAAACTTTATCTCCTCTAAAGCTTTTTTGGCAACGCGATTCTTGGAAACATAGACCTTCGCCCCTACGGCGCTAAGCGCCTTGCGAAGATCGTTCATCTTAGGAGAGGACATCTTATCGTAACTCACGAGAAATGTTGTTCCGCGATCTTTGACATTCTGGCGGATCTTTTCCGAAACGCTTTCGCGAATTAAACGTCCGACTTTCTTCATAGCGTAATCCTCAATCCCGGGCCCATCGTCGTTGACAAGGAAAGACTCTTGATAAAATCTCCTTTTACGGATGTTGGCTTCGCATGCTGAATAGCATCGATCACTTGGCGAGCGTTGGCCTCGATCTTGTCATCGGTAAAGGATCTCTTACCGATACCGACATGAATACCTCCCTGTTTGTCAACTTTAAACTCAACACGTCCGGCTTTCACTTCTTTAATAGCTTTTTCAATATCGTTTGTAACGGTTCCGGCCTTCGGCGATGGCATTAACCCTTTGGGGCCTAAAACACGACCCAGTTTGCTTAAATCACGCATAATATCAGGCGTGGCCACAACGCAATCAAAATCCAGAAAGCCGTTCATCACTTTCTCGATAAGGTCTTCTGCGCCCACATACTCAGCACCCATCTCCTTGGCTTTCATCGCCTGCTCACCTTTACAAAAAGCAATAACGCGCACCTTTTTGCCAAGACCGTGCGGCAAAAGGACAGTGCCGCGTATCGTCTGATCAGACGCTTTTAGGTCAACATCTAAATTAAAATGCAGCTCCACCGTTTCATCAAATTTTGTTTTCGGGAAGGCAGAAATCACCGTGATGCCTTCCTTTAATGAATACGCCTTTGCCACGTCAATCTTTTCGTAACCTTGCTTCATACGTTTTGATACTTTAGCCATTATCCTGTCACCTCAATACCCATGCTGCGGGCTGTCCCCTTGATCGTCTCGATCGCCTTTTTGGTATCAGCCGTGCTTAGATCTTCCATCTTGATCTTAACGATCTCTTCGATTTGCTTAACGGTAACGGTTCCGATCTTTTCTTTTCCTGCCTGCCCTGAAGCCTTAGCTAGATTAGCTGCTTTCTTGATCAAGACAGAAGTTGGCGGAGTCTTGATGATAAAATCAAATGATTTATCTTTATAAACCTTGATGATCGCCGGCAAGATAAGTCCTTCTCGGCCCTTGGTCTTCTCGTTGAATTGCTTACAAAACATCATAATGTTAATCCCATGCTGACCTAGGGCGGGACCAACGGGTGGCGCAGGATTCGCTTGCCCTGCAGGAACATATAATTTGATTTGCGCGACAACTTCTTTTGCCATATTAGACCTTCTCGACTTGCCAGTATTCTAGTTCCACGAGTGTTGAGCGTCCAAAGATCGAAACGCTCACCTTGAGCTTTCCTCTGTCTGGATGGATTTCCATGACAGATCCATTAAAATTTGCAAACGGTCCTTCCGTGATCTGAATTGCTTCTCCCACTTCATAAACCGTTTTGGGGCTTGGCTTGGCACCTGTTTCTTCTGTCTTCTTCAAGATATTGTCGACTTCCTTGTCAGACAGTGGTGCCGGTTTGTGCCCTGCTCCGATAAAACCTGCGATACCGGGAGTGGTCTTGACCAAATACCAACTCTCGTTATTCATTTCCATTTTGATCAATAAATATCCCGGAAAGAATTTACGGCTTGAAATACATTTCTTTCCGCGGCGGACTTCTGAAACTTGCTCGGTTGGGACAACTACTTCACCGATATATTTTTTGAGCTCAGTCGTGGCGATCCTCTTCTCGAGGCCAACTTTGGCGCGCTCTTCACAACCGGTTTGCGTATGGACAACGTACCATTTCATAGTATTATCGAATTATCAATCCCAATAATCGCGAAAGCCCAAAATCAACTATCCCGATGAATAACCCTAAAAAAAAAGTTGTGCCCAAGACAACCCATGTTGCCTCATACAGCTCTGCGCGCGTCGGCCAGCTAACTTTTTTGAGCTCCACCGTGACTTCTGATAAAAAGTTTTGGATCTTTCCGATCATTGTTAGTACCTTCTACAGGCCTGGTAGGACTCGAACCTACAACACACGGTTTTGGAGACCGTCGCTCTACCAATTAGAGCTACAGGCCTATAAACTAAGAATTATTTCTTTGTTTCTTTGTGTTGAGTATGTCGACGACAAGAAGAACAGAATTTCTTAAGCTCGATCCGTTCAGGCTTTTTCTTTTTGTCTTTGGTGCTGCAATAGTTAAGTCTATCGCATTCTTTGCATTGAAATTGTATATTTTCGCGCATGTCTTATAAGGTCTTTTCAGATTAAGCCCTCGACCGGAATTGAACCGGTGACCCCGTCCTTACCAAGGACGTGCTCTACCGACTGAGCTACAAGGGCAAACATATGAAGCAAGAGTATACGTTTGAAATACTCTTTTGTCAAGTATTTTATTTATCTTTAATAAATAAAATACACCTATAAAGAAAAACCTTGGGAAAAAGATGGTGTGTTAGGTGAGCTTAAGAAAACGTCGTTTGCCAACTTTAAGAATGCCAGGCTTGAGGGACCAACGTTCATCGCCAATCTTTTCTCCCTCAAAGCTGACAGCCCCCTGCTTAATAAGCCTTCGGGCTTCGTTCTTAGAATCGGCAAGTTTCTGGCTCACTAAAACATCTACCAAATCCTTTGCCTCCCCCGCTGCGATACAAAACGTGCTAATATCTTCCGGGGTCTCTTTATTCGAAAAAACTTTTTCAAACGCATCACGTTCTTGACGCGCCAACGCTAAAGAATGGAACTGGCGAACAATGTCTTCTGCAAGATTTAACTTAGCGATCTTCGGATGCAATGTCCTAGCTTCTGCCACATCAAGATCGGTTAACAGTTCGTAATAGCGATACATCAACACATCGCTGATCGACATAACTTTACCAAAGATTTCCTTCGGGGATTCATCAACGCCAATATAATTGCCCAGCGATTTGCTCATTTTATTAACGCCATCCGTGCCTTCCAAAAGCGGCATCATAATTACAGCCTGAGGTTCTTGATGCAAGGCCTCTTGAAGCTGGCGCCCCATGAGCAAATTGAACTTTTGGTCTGATCCTCCAAGCTCAATATCCGATTTCAAAAAAACAGAATCATAAGCCTGCAATAAGGGATAGATAAATTCAAGGATACTAATTTCTTTTTGTTCTTCAAAGCGTTTTTTAAAATCTGCCCGAGCTAACATTTGCGCGACGGTACAATGCGCGGAAAGTTCAAGCATGTTCTGAGCTGTTAACTTTTTAAGCCAGCGGCTATTAAAAACAACCTTTGTCTTCTTGCGGTCAAGGATCTTAAAAACCTGCCGCTCGTAGGTCTTGGCATTCTTCGCGACTTGTTGCGGCGTCATGCGCACGCGCATTTGATCACGGCCCGACGGATCTCCGATCTGCGCTGTAAAATCTCCGATGATAAAGAAAACGGTATGCCCAAGGTCCTGAAATTGACGCAATTTACGTAATAACACAACATGGCCTAGATGCAGATCGGGTGCCGTTGGGTCAAAACCAGCTTTTACATGAAGAGGTTTGTGTGTTTTCTGGGATAAAGCGATCTTCTTTTTGAGGATATCATGATTGATGATCTCGCTCGTTCCCGAGGATATTTTCTGAAAAATAGGATCAAGAGGGTTCGTCATAAGAAAACCGCTTCACCCTGCTCCAGGTTTTTCCTCGAGTAGAGTGAAGCGTCAATAATGATTATTGATTTTCTGTTTGATCTTCTGGTTTTGAAGCTGGTTTGTCATCAGCCTTGGCGCTAAGGCCAATTTTCATCTGGTCGACATCCACCTTGATAACCTTGACAGTAATTTTATCACCGGCTTTAAGCGCTTCAACCCTTGCCTTGTCGATCTCTGAGGCGTAGATAAGGCCTTCAAGCTCGTCTTCCAATTTGACAAAAACGCCAAAATCAGTATTGAGAACAACTTCGGCATCAGCCACATGGCCGATCGGATAACGCTTCGCGATCTCTGCCCATGGATTTTCTTTGAGTTGCTTATAACCAAGATTGATCTTGCGCTGGTCAGGATCAACAGCAAGGACAACAACATCAACGCTTTGCCCTTTTTTGAAGATCTCCTGAGGATGATTGACTTTGCGTGTCCAGGACATATCAGACACATGGATCATGCCTTCAATGCTTCCCTCGATCTCCACGAAAGCGCCATAATCTGTAAATCCGCGCACCTTGCCTGAAACTTTTGTCCCGACGGGAAACTTGCCTTCGACTTCCAACCAAGGATTTTTCTCAAGCTGCTTTAAGCTTAAGGAAATACGCTTGGTATCTTTATCAATGCTAATGATCTGCACCTCAACCATATCCCCAATGGCGAACATTTCTTGAGGGTTGACCATCTTCTTCTGCCATGAAATTTCAGACGAATGCAATAAGCCTTCGATCCCTTTATCGATCTCAATAAAAAGACCATAAGGCATAATGTTGACGATCTTTCCTTTGACTTTGCTACCGATCGGATACTTACCTTCAACGCCTTCCCAAGGATTAGCGCTAATCTGCTTTAAACCTAAGGAGACTTTAGAATTTTCACGGTCAAAATCAAGGATCATGATCTCGATCTTATCTCCCACCGCCACCAACTCCGAAGGGTGATTGATACGGGACCAGCTCATATCAGTAATGTGCAAAAGCCCATCAATGCCACCTAGATCAATAAAAGCACCGAAATCGGTGATGCCTTTGACCGTCCCTGTGCGACGCTGGCCTTTTTCGATCTTATCCCAAAGCTTTGCCTTGACCTCATCGCGTTCTTTTTGAATAACTTCGCGACGGGACAAGATGATATTGCGTCGGGGCTTATTCATCTTGGTGATGAAAAACTTATATTTGGTGCCGATGACATCTTTAACCGCCATACCTTTAAAAGCAGAAAGGGATCTGGGCAAGAAAGCATCGACGCCTTCAATGTCGACAATATAGCCGCCGTTAACTTGCTTGATAACGCGTCCATCAATATAAGAGCCTTCATCCAATTGATCAGCGATCTTCTGCCAACCTTGAAGTCTTTGGGCTTTGGTGTAAGAAAGGATCAGGCGTCCGCTCTCATCTTCAACGGATTCGACAAGAACTTCGACGCGATTGCCCATCTTTACCTTTTCAGGATCTCTGAATTCATCGACGGAAATAAACCCTTCAGATTTATAACCGATATCGACAATGATGTCTTGCATCGTAATGCCGATGATCTCTCCTTCGACGATCTCTCCTTCCTTAAGATCGCGCATAGACTGCGCATACAACTCTGCTAATGAACTTTCTTTTGCTTCTGACATAATTTCTTCCTCTTTTCGATTGAATTCTTTTTCTAAGGAAATAGGGATTTCCTTTATGAAAAAGTATTAGATTATGTGCGAAAAGCTTTTATTTGTCAACTAAAATTTTAAATGATAAACCTATAATTAAGGAAGAGGGCTTACGAAGTGGTTTTGTGCTGGTCCGCCAAAGCCTTCATGGCCGCATGGACTCGCTGCGCAATTTCTTGATAGGACAGCTTATTATTTACTTCAACAGGATCCCCAAAGACAACGGTAACCGGAGCCCGGCGTATAGATTTCGATCCCTTAGGCATCGCTTTATCGGATCCTATAATCAGAGCAGGAACAATAGGAACCTGGGCTTTAACAGCTAGAAAACCAACTCCAGCCTTAACTTCTGAAGCATCAAGATCATCTGAGCGTCTGCCCCCCTGAGGAAACATCACAACGCCCTGCTGATCCTTGAGCCGCTTGAGAGCCTCTTTGATCCCCTGCATATCAAAAACCCCCCGCTTAACGGGAAAAGCGCCAAATTGATAAAGAAAAAAGTTAAAAAAAGGATTCTTAAAAAGGGATTTTTTGGCAACAAAACTTAAGCGGCGGCCCGAAGCAATGCCGACAAGCATCGGATCAAGATTGCTTAAGTGGTTACTGGCAATAATATATCCACCCTGCCGAGGAATCTTCTCCTGGTGGCAGGACTTTAGCGATAGGTATGCTTTATAAAAAACTTTTTGAAGATAAAAAGCGATCCAGTAAATCATCCTTAAATCTTTTTGAGCATGGCCTTAGCAAATTCGATCAAGGCTTTAGCTTTTGATGTTGACTTCGCTTCGACATAAGCGCGAACCAAAGGCTCTGTGCCTGATGGACGAAACATCACCCAATTGTCGTCCTCGCAGATGAGCTTTACGCCGTCAAATGTCTTTACATCAACGACCTTCTTGCCCAAAATACTCTTGATCGACTTCAGCTTCTCAAGGTCGATGGACTTCTTGGTCGTTGTAATAGAGGCACGCTCATAATAATAACTGCCAAATTCTTTTTCCATATCCGCAATAAGCCGCTTGATGCTTTTTTTCTGACAAATCATCATTTCCAAAAGCAACAACCCGGCCAACGTTCCATCGCGTTCTGGAATATAGTTCTGAACACCGATGCCGCCGGCTTCTTCGCCACCAGCCAATATGTCTTCCGATATCATAAGATCGGAAATATATTTAAATCCGACAGGTGTTTCATAAAGCTTGAGGCCTAACTTTGTCGTAATCTTATCCAGCATCGTTGTTCCGCAGATCGTTTTGACAACGCCGCCGGTTTTTCCCTTATTACGGACAAAATGGAGAATGATCAACCCAAGGATCTTCTGAGGATTAATATATTCTCCATCCGAAGTGACAGCCGCGATACGGTCCGCATCACCATCAAGGATCATCCCGAGGTCAAACTTCTCTTTTTTAACGCGCGCCATGATGCCGCCCACGTATTTTTCGATCGGTTCCGGCTTGCCGCCCTCAAAAGAAGGATTAACATCAGCACGCATCACCTCTACGCGGATGTTTGTTCCTTCAAGAACGCGTAGCGCTAATGAATCACCGCTTCCATGCATCGCATCAACAAGAAGCTTGCAGCGGGATTTACGAATCAGCTTGAGGTCAAGATAGTTACGGATAAAATTCACGTAGTCTTCCTTGAAATCACAAACGGATAGATCTTTCTTTTCCTTTGCTTCTTCAAAATTGGCCATCTTGACATCTGTTACGCAGAGATACTCTTCAACGATGTCCGTAATCTCGCGTGACGCGGCTCCACCCTGCGCGGTTTTGATCTTCAAGCCATTAAATTGGCCTGGATTATGGCTCGCCGTGATCATCAGCCCTGCAACGCATTGGCGGCGCGTGACCCCAAAGCTTAAAGTCGGCGTCGGAATAGCGGCATCAGATAAAAAGACTTCAATATCATTAGCGGCTAAAACACAGGCAACGGTCTTGGCATATTCCTCAGATAAAAAACGCGTGTCATAGCCTACGGCAACACGCTTACGCATTCCTGTGGGTTTACGCAAATCCCCATTGACCCATTCGCTTATCGCCTGAGCTAAGATCGCCACATTTTTAAATGTAAACTCCTTCGAAATAACAGCGCGCCAGCCATCGGTTCCAAAACAGATCTCCTGCTTTGCCTGGGGCACAACAGCACATTCTTTTTGCTTCTGCTTCTTTTGCTTTGATTTAATAATTTTACGTTTCATAGAGATGGTTCTCCTTTATATAGTGTAGGACGTTATCGGGAACAAAATACCGAATTGTTCGTCTTTGAAATAGCCGCATCCGCACATAGGATGAAGAAATATCAATTCCCGGCATAATAACGCTATGGTGCTTGATATCCTGGCCTTTTTTTACACATCCGGGGCGGTTCACAACAATAAACTCAGCGATCTTCTGGATCTCGTCGATATAACGCCAGCTTGGTAATTGCGACAAGGTGTCTCCGCCAATAATAAAATATAGTTTGGCGCCTGGATACTCCTTACGCAAATAGATCATGGTATCGATCGTATAGGATTTGCCTTTTTTGGCGATCTCAAAATCTGAAATCTCAAAACTTGCATTACCTTCGATGGCCAACCTAACCATATGATAGCGGTGTTTGGCTCCTGCCACCGCATGAAGATTCTTGTGCGGCGGCATATAAGTCGGCATAAAAATAACCTTTGTCAAATGCATCCGTTCCAGCGCCATCTGCGCAATGGCGAGATGACCAACATGGATCGGGTTGAATGTTCCCCCTAAAACTCCGATACGTTCCATGTGCCTCCTTAATACCCTACGAACGGACTTGACCGTTGCCAAAGATCAAATATTTATAGGTTGTCAGCTCTTCGAGTGCCATCGGCCCCCGGGCGTGCAACTTATCGGTACTAATTCCGATCTCCGCGCCAAAACCAAATTCATAGCCATCTGTAAAGCGCGTTGAAGCATTAACATAAACACAGGCCGAATCAACAGATTCCAAGAAATGTTCTGCCTCGAGTTTGTTTCGCGTGATAATCGCATCTGAATGTTTTGTGCCATAAGAATTAATATGATCAATAGCCTCCTGAGTATTCTTCACCACTTTGACTGCGAGGATAAGATCTAAATACTCCTCAGACCAATCCTTTTCAATCGCTTTTTTTACTTGCAACCCCATAATTTGGCGTGTCTTTGCGCAGCCTCGGATCTCAACGCCGGCTTTAGTAAGATCAGCAAGCATCAGCGGCAAAAACTTTTTTGCAACCTTCTCGTGAACAAGCAATGTTTCCATCGCATTGCAAACACCCGGACGTTGAACTTTAGCATTAAAACAAACTTTGCGCGCCATCGCTATGTCAGCGTTTACGCTCACATAAGTATGGCAAACACCCTTATAATGCTTCACGACTGGAATATAGGAATGCTCAACAACGAAACGGATCAAACCCTCACCGCCTCGCGGGACGATTAGATCAACATACTTATCCTGATGCAAAAGAATATCAAGCGCTCGACGATCTACGACCTCAATCAACTGAACAGCTTCAGGTGATATCTTTGTCTTGTGAAGTGCTGCTTGCAACACTTTAAAAATAGCGCGATTGGAGCAAATAGCCTCCTTGCCGCCGCGTAAAATAACAGCATTACCAGACTTAAGGCACAAGCCGATACAATCGTTAGTGACATTCGGCCGCGACTCATAAATAATGCCCACGACACCCATCGGCGCTCTCACTTTTTTTATCACAAGACCGTTGGGCCGCGTAAACGTTTTTAGCACTTCTCCTGCAGGATCTTTAAGCCGCGCCGTATCTTGAAGGCCATCTGCCATGGCTTGAACACGCTTGGTGTTGAGCGTCAACCGATCGATCAACGCCATCGGATATCCGTTAAGACGCGCCGCGTCAACATCCTTTTGGTTCTCGCGAATCAAGAATTTTTCTTGCGCCAAAAGCGCCCGTGCCATTAAATTCAACGCTTTATTTTTCTCAACCGTTGGCGTCAAGGCAAGCGACCGAGAAGCTTTCTGGGCACGCATAACAATCTTTGATATATATTTTTCAAGATTCATAACACGATTCTCTATCTTTGGCACAACACCATGTCGTCGCGGTGAATAACTTCTGTTTTTCTCTTCTTATCTTTAGCCGTATGCAGATCACTGACAGAATAATTGATAATACCACGCGCAAATTCTTGTCCTTGCGCATCGACAACCGCCACAACATCGTCTTTTTTAAAATAACCTTCCCAGCTCACAAGGCCCGGCAAAAGAAGGCTCTTGCCACCTTTTAATAAAGCTTGCTTTGCTCCTGCATCCACGACAACTTTTCCTTTTGGCTTCGCTGCAAAAGAGATCCAATGCCTTTTAGCCAAAAGCTTGTCTTCCTTCTCGACGAACAACGTTCCGATCTGTTCTCCCTTGAGAATATCTGAAATAACATGGGACGCATTAGCATTCGCGATAACACACGGGATCTTGGCCTGCGTGACGATCTTGACAGCTTCCAACTTTGTAACCATCCCGCCTTTGGAAACATTCTTATTTGATGTCCCCAGCGCTAGGCTCTCAATTTCTTTTGTAACTTCCTTGATCTCGCGAAAAACTTTTTTATCCGAGCTCTGCGTATCATAAAGGCCGTCAACATCCGAAAGGATCAATAATAGGTCTGCATTGATCAAGCTCGCAACTAATGCTGATAGTCGATCATTGTCCCCAAACCTTATCTCGTCATTGGAAATCGTATCATTCTCGTTAATGATCGGAATGACACCATAATCTAAGATCTTATCGATCGTATGGCGTGCACTGTTATAGCGCGCACGATCGTTAAAATCATCCCATGTTAACAAAATTTGCGCACACCGATATCTATTTTTTTTCAAAAGTTGCGTATACAGGCTCATCAAGACGTTTTGTCCAATACCTGCCAAGGCCTGTAGCGACGCAACGTCCGTCGGTCTTACGCGCTGGCCGAGCTCACCCAAGCCTAAGACGATCGACCCAGAGCTGACCACCACAACCTGAACTCCTTGCCGACAGACAGAACAGATCTCATCCACCAGGGACCCAAATGCGGAAGCCTTCGGGTTCATGTAATAATTCGCGATCGTCCCTGAGCCTAGTTTGATGACGATGCGCTTAATTTTTCCTTCGAACGTTCTCGACATAATACTTTTCTGATCTCCGCAATGAGCTTATCCAGGCCTTCCTTTTCTATCGCTGAAATAAGAAAAATCTTTCCCTTGACCTTCTTTTTAAATCGCTTCAGATTCTCTTTGCTTTCTGGCAAATCCATTTTATTCGCGACAAGGATTTGTTTCTTAAGTGAAAGTTGGTCGCTATAGGCTTCAAGCTCATGATTAATCTTTTCATAATCTTCAAGAGGGTCGCGGCCATCCACGCCGGCCATATCCACCACATGAACGAGAATGCGCGTGCGTTCCGCATGCCGAAGGAACCGATCGCCTAAACCCTTGCCCTGATGAGCCCCTTCGATCAAACCAGGTAAATCTGCGACAACAAACTGAAAAAAATCCTCTTCATCTTGCACAAAGCCTAAGATCGGCTGGCGCGTTGTAAAAGGATAGCTTGCAATTTTTGATCGAACTTTTGAGATGCTGGAGATCAGCGTGGATTTGCCTGCATTGGGGAAACCGATGAGCCCAACATCTGCTACCGTTTTTAATTCAAAATGGATGGTCCGTGCTTGGCCTAAGCTTGGAGGTTTTGTCGTACGATTATGATTGTTTCCAATGCCTCCGGAACCACCTTTGGCAACGATAACACTTTGACCGTCTTCACTTAGATCTTTAATGATAAGACCCGTCTCATGATCACGAACGATCGTGCCTACAGGAACTTTGAGGATACAATCGTCACCGGTTTTGCCATATTTATTCTTACTGCTGGCATGGCCCCCGCGCTGCGCTTCATGATGCTGACGAAACTTATAATCAAGAAGTGTCTGGACTGACCGGCTCGCGATAACTACAATACTGCCACCGCGTCCGCCATCGCCCCCGTCAGGACGAGGATAGCGCGTTCGCAGGTCTTGATAAAAGCTTTCACACCCTTTTCCTCCGTCTCCGGCTTTGACAAAAATCCTTGCTTCATCAACGAAGGCGCCCATAGGTCAGTTCCTTTTTCGAAAGAACAAAAGCGTTACGCTTTCGCCTCAATTTTAGCGATCTTCAAGATTGTCAACTTCTGACGATGCCCTTTTTTCCAGGATGTATTCTTGCGCTTGGAATATTTAAAGGACACAGCCTTGTTATCTTTGGCTTCAGCGATCACATCCGCTTTCACCTTGACATCTGACAAGAAAGGGCTGCCGACCTTGACGGTTGCGCCATCTTCATAAAATAACACTTGATCGAGCTGAATGGATTTATCACCCTTCTCAAGACGTTGAACGCTGATAGTATCCCCTTCTGTGATCTTGTATTGTTGTGAACCAACCTGAACAATTGCGTACATGATGCCTCCTTTAGATACTGCTTACTTGTTACCCAGTCTTAACTTGCCCTCGGCCCTGACAATAAGGGCAAGGACTAAAGGACCGTGATTGTATTGTTTTTCCTGTGCGCGCCCGCGTCATTTCCAAAAGCCCGAGCTGTGAAATACGCGTAAGCTCTGTTTTCGCATGATCTTTTTCGAGCGCTTTTTCTAAGGCCTGCAAAACCTGCCTCTTGTGGCCTTCCCTGTTCATATCGATAAAATCGATGACAATAATACCACCTAAATCCCGTAAACGCAACTGTCGCGCTATTTCTGTGGCTGCCTCCATGTTGACCATGAACGCCGCATCTTCCGGAGAAGCATTCACCTTAAAACGCCCGCTGTTCACATCCACTACGATCAACCCTTCCGTAGGCTCGATGACAACATAAGCGCCGGACTTCAAATAGACCTTTGGTTCATAGATTTTGTTAAGCTGCTTTGTGACGTTCTTTGACTCAAATAAAGGTGCTTCTCCCCGGTAATATTGAATACGATTGATCATTTCGTTGCCGATCAATGTAAAGACAAACTTGCGGATCCGGTTATAGGCTTCTTGTGAATCGACGATAATACTATCGATATCATCGCGCAGAAAATCGCGCACGATGCGCCAGATCAGATCGTACTCCTTATACAGCAAGGATGGGGCTTGCTTGTCTTCAGATTGCTTGCGGATCTTCTGCCAGATCTCGTAAAGAAATTTTGCATCGCGAACGATCTCGCGCTTACCTTTTGCCAAGGCAACCGTACGAATAATAAAACCGCTGTTTTTGGCAAAATCTAGATCCTTGAGAAGTTCTCTTAAACGATGTCGCTCATCACCAGTGTCAATTCTTTTTGAGACGCCTAAATGTTTGTCATAGGGCATAAACACAACGAAACGTCCCGGAAGGCTCACATGCGACGTGAGTCGTGCTCCCTTCGTCCCGAAAGGCTCCTTGACGACCTGAACAATGACCTCATCCCCTTTGGCAAGGGCGGGAGGTCCTTCGGGCTTCTTTTTCTGCTCTTTCGCTTTTGCGTTAGGATTAAGGAGATTATCGATAAACTTTCTCGGACCCGACAGCTCTTCTTCCACCAAGGGATTAACAATATCCGTCAGGTACAAAAATCCATTCTTTTCTTGGCCGATATTGACAAATGCCGCATTGATCGACGGCAAGATGGACTCAACACGCCCCTTGTAGATATTTCCCAGCAACGTTCCTTCTGATTCTCGTTCAATATAAAAATCTTCCAGAATGCCGTTTTCTGTGATGGCGACACGGGTTTCGCCTTCCCTAATGTTGACTAAGATTTCTTTTGACATATGTTAGGTTATTTCTTCTTGTCGAACCGTTTTTCAGCCGCACTCAGTTGACCGGCGTCATCTGCCTTTTCAGGTTCAATCACATGCGGTGTAATGAAAATGATCAGTTCTGTTTTGGTTAGCGATTTCTCGCTTTTTTGAAAGGCGAGACCTGCTAAAGGAATGTCGCCCAGGAAAGGCACTTTCTTTCGTGTATCTTGCCATTGCTTTTTAATTAATCCTGCGATCACCAGCGTCTGACCGTTCTTGACCATAACGCGCGTTGACGCGGATTCCGTGCTCAGGCGCGGGACGCTCGTAGATTCGACCTGAACATAATCCAAGATTGCCGTGATCTTTGGCTCAACATCCAAGGTCACGTAGCCAACCTTGTTCACGTGCGGAGTTACCTCAAAAATAATACCGATATCCTTATACTCCCACCCAGAAACCTGAAGCTTCGCTTGCTCTTCATTGTAGGTGTATTTTGGCAAAGGATACTGCGTGCCGACAACGATATTTGCCTTTTCGTTGTCTAACGTTGTGATACGTGGATTTGACAAAATGTCAGTTCCTGAGCGGGACTTCAACAGCTCCAAAACGGCTTGCATTTGAGAAAAATCTAGAACGCCAAAAGTAAACAGGTCCGGATCTGGCGCTGGAAAATTCATACCTGACCCGCTGACATACTTATTCGTCGATACTTCTGTGAAAGGCCAATAAGTTGGACGAGCTGAGCCTGTCGCTCCTGCCTGGAATGTCCAGTCGATGCCCATATTCTCAGAATCCGTCAGCGTGGTTTCAATGATCTTTGCTTCGATCAAGACTTGGGGCGTCGCTGCATCAAGGCGGCCGACAACTTTTTCGACTAATTCAAGGTTGCTTGGCGTATCGCGCACGATCACAACATTCGTTCGCTTGTCAAAATTGATCGTCCCTCGCGGCGTCAACATTTTTTCTATCGACCCGACGACTTGAGACGCGTCGGCGTAATCAAGAACAAATGTTTTTGTTGCCACAGATTCCTGATCGGCCAACACCAGATCATCTTCGCGTAATTTCTTTAAATTCTGCACCGTTGTGACAACGATCACATTGCCTCTCTGATCGTAGCCGTAGCCATACGTCTTTAAAATAACATTGAGCGCATCTTGCCATGTAACGTTCTTTAGCTTGATCGTCACCAACCCCTGAACATCTGGGCTTGGGACAATATTTACCTTTGCCTTGTAAGATAAGATCTCGAGAACATTACGAATATCCGCGTCTTCAAAGTCCAATGTAACACAGCCGTCACACACGTCTTCTTCCGCAGCAGCAGCCGTCGTATTCACTGCTGCTGAGCCTGCTGTCGTCACAGTCGTCGTGCTTTCTTGTTGTGCCAAAAGCTGCTGGATCATGATCACAAGACACAAGATACCAAAAATGACAATAATATACTTTTTCATGCGCTACTCCTTTTTCAAATTCAGGGTAAACTCCTGGCCTTGCCTAGACAACACGACAGATCGTGGATTAACAGCAGCAACAAGAAAGCCGCCAATAGTATCTGACACCTTCAGGACTCGACTATTGACAATCGCAAATTTCTCCCCCTTAGGATCGTAAATAACTCCCTCCAGGACCATGTCTTCAAGCTTCAAGTCGTCATCATAGCTTAAAATAGCACCGCTGGCAGAAACCAAAGGCCAAAAAGGATCTCGACGTCCATGGTCGTCATAAACAAAAACCTCTTGAGCAAACAAGGACGAAGCCGACAATAAAAGAATGCCGACCAGAAAACTGCCACGCATTGTTCTTTTTATGTTCATTTCTTTTTTACAATAAAAACGTTGATAGTTGCCGTTACCATACTTCTTTTGGAAGCGCTAACATCCTTGACGATTTCAAAGCTGTCAATATCCATGAAAGTTTCATCTGTCTCGACTTTGCTAAAAAAAGTGCCGATATCATGGTATCCCCCTTCAGCGCTTAGGGTGATCGGCAAAGCGAAATACTCTCCCTGATCGTTACCAAGCACCTTAACCTCGGCATTATTTAAAGAAGTAATTTGATTTATTTTAACGCCAGATCGGATAGCCAATTGGGAGATCTTATCTACTGCCATGATCGCTTCGTCTTTCGGCAAAATACTGTTTTCAACTTTTCCCAATTTCTCTTTTAGCTGAACGACTTCCTGTCGAAGCTCTGGCAATTTCTGAAGATTATCCCTGGTCTCTTTAACGCCACCAGAGGATTCTGCGATCCTCTTTCCCAAAGACGCTAAAGTTTTGATCTGAGGTCGCATGACAAGAAAAAAGTCGATCGCAATGATCGAAATAATTGCTAAGGCTAAAAAGACATAGCTCAGCTGTTTCGTGACTTCCAATTTGGGGAGCAATTGTTTATCCATTTTATTTACCACTCAGAGATGATTGAATGACAAAATTAGCAACTTCAGTTGTGTTAATCTTCCGACGATCAACAAAATTCATTTCAAGGTCTTTTAAGCCTTTCATAAAAGGCGTGCTACTTCGCAAATTCGCGCTTAAGGTGCTCACGATAGCGGCATAATCACCTTTTTTGGCGGCCGCGCTCCCCTCAATGATAAACTTTTCCTTGATCAAAGTGACCCGCACCAGCCAAGCTCCAGAAGCCATAGAATCACTCAGAATATTTAGCTTTTGAGCCCAAGAAAGCCGTCGCCCCGTTGTAATGCTTTCGATGGCAGAGATCTTTTGACGTAAGACTTTTAAATCGCTCATGACCGCATCAACTTCCACCTTCTGCGGCCCAACATTTGTCAAAGACATCTCGATCGCTTTGCATGTCCCAAGCCTAAAAAAGATCATCAATTGCAACAAAATATTAACAAGGATCAAAAAAGCCAAAAAACCACCGACAATTCCCATCGTAACTTCTAAAGGAATGTTCTGCACGGCGCGGTGCAAAAAACGATATTTCTTTTTCTTAATTAGCTCTTCAGGAACGAGATTGATATTAATCATTTTTTGTTAGGGCCAGCCCCAAGGCCACGCATAATTGATCTGCTTGCGCTAAAAATTCTTCTTTATTTACTTTTTCTGCAAACTCCACATCTATCAGCGGAGCCCACGTCTGGGTCGGGATCTCCAGCTCTCTAGACAGAAAGTCTTTGATTTCCGCCAGGCGAGAGCTTTGACCTGTCAGCAAAATTTTTGCGACACGTGACCCGTCTTCCGAGCTAAAATAATCAAATGAAAGCCGGATCTCAGACACAAGGTTCATTAAGACAGGTTGACAGGCTTTGAGCATATCATCACTCTGGCTTCCAGGAGAACATTTTATTTTTTCTGCTGTAGGAAGATCGACACCCAGCATGCTCATGATCTTCTGAGTAAGATCTTTTCCGCCTATCGCGATCTCCCGAGTAAAACGTGGATTGTTATCGCGAAAAATAACAGCTGTCGTTTTGGCATCACCTAAGTCTAAAACAGCCACAGCTTCATTTTTATCGTCAGACAAAGGAACGGCAGGCTTAGAATCTTTTTGACATTCGCTCACTGCGTTAGCGATAGCGATCGCGTTAATACCAATAAAATTATTCTGTAGCCCTAGATTTGAAACAGCCTGCAGCCTCTCCTTGACGATATCTTTCTTAGCGACGGCAACCAAAACTGACATCTTGTTATCTTTGATCTTAATATCATCGATGATCTGACAGTCAATATAGATTTCAGTACTTGGAAAAGGAAAATATTTATCAGACTCAATAAGCAGCGAATCCTTGAGCTGCGTGATGGGCATGCGGGGCATCCTAATAAAGCGGATCAACGTTCCCTGCCCAGAGAGCCCTGTAAAGACATCCTTGGATTCGCTATCAAGCTTCTTTAAAAGATTACGCGCTGCCCCAAGAGCATCTTTTTCTTGAACAGACTCGACAGCCCAATTGACAACCCTGAAGCCTTTTTTCGTACGAATAATTTCAACCGCTTTACAATATCGCGTGCCGATGTCAAGCCCTATGGAAGATTCCTGAGGCCCCGAGGGCGTATACTTACGGATAAAGGAAAAATATTGATCAAGGAGCTTTTGTATCATAGGGTTCAGTATAATATATCAATCTTTATAGTATTGGTAATATTTCTTATCTTATTATATGTTCTTTTTGATTCGAATCAAATATTAACTCATTTTTCTTTTTTAAAGAATCCTGCGGGAAAACGCAAAAAGGGCTTGGGAATTCTTCCCAAGCCCTTTTCTCCCAAAAACATCAACTGCTGTTATTCAGCTGTTAACACGCCACCAGTTATAATGGTATAGGTCGATGACCCAGTTACATTACGAGAGATAGGTGCAGCTTCTAACGTATAGCCTGTTGTTGTGAACGTACAGTTATAAGAGAAGCCCGATAGATCGCTTCCGCAATACTCCGTGTTAAGGTACGGCGGTGTCGCATTGATAAGCGATGTGATCTGACCCGGATAGCTGCCAGTATTAGCAGTACCGTATGTCTCAGCCGCTGTAGAAATAGCGCGAAGCGTGCTCTGCGCCAAGCTGTCGTTCGCTGAAACTCTTGCGCGAAGCAAGTTAGGAATAGCAATCGCAGCCAAAAGCGCGATGATCGCAACAACGATCATGATTTCGACTAACGTAAAACCTTTTCTGTTCATTTTTCTCTCCTCCTTTCAGGATTCAGATTAAACCTCTCTGAAAACCTACGCGCGAGAAGAGAATAAGCAGAATGTATGATTCCGTCAAAAGGATGACTCTTTCTCTGCGAGCTTACTTTTTCAGATCAGTTCCAATCCTAATAAAATTATTTTACTCTCACCTCCCTTCCTTGTCAAACCTGTTTTTAACTATATTTCAAAGATCCTCCCACCCTAAGTATAACATCTGGAAAGATTTCCAACCAAAATACATTCCAAAAGGAGGAACGTTATGCCTACCGGGTAAGAGTTTTTTGGATGGATATTCTTTGGCGATCTAATCGCTTAAGGAAAAGATGAAGGCGGGATAGCTCCCCTTGAAGGCTGCGGTTAGATTCTTTAAGATTTTCAATGTCAGCCTTTAACAAAATAATTGTTGGGCTTATGGGAGCCTTACGCATAGCCGATAGTTCCCTTTTCTTGAGGGTCAACAATTCTCGCAGACTAAGCGTTTCTGGCTCAGCTATGGAGATGTCCTGAGCGCTTATCAATGTGTCCTTTACGTCTTCCGATCCGCTCTGCCCCAGAAGCTCGTCACGCTGTTTTTCAAGAACAAAAAGATCCTCCCGAGCCTTTGCTATATCATCATTCATGCGCTGATGGTCAGCGTTGAGATCTCCCTGGGTCAAATAACAGAAAAGCACGCCTTGGTTCGCCGCCCTCAGATCTCTGCCAAGCCGCTGCAGTGCCATTTCCTGAGCGTGCAAACAGGCCTCAACCTTTGCCTGTCCCTGAGACACGCTAGTGGACAGCTGTCGTTCTCTTTGCTGTTGAAGAAAAAAACTTTTTTCAAGCGCTTCGATCTCTGTTTTGATCCGCGCCGTACTTGCCTGCAGGCTCTGGTTAAGGTCTTTTTCTTTCTGGACCAAGGCTACAAGGTCTTTTTCTTCCTGCTCAAGGGCATTGTTTTTCTTGTCCAAGCTACCTGCTTCATCGAGAAAAAACATCGCTTTGTCTTGATAACTGTCCAAAGATACTTTTAGCTGATCTCTTTGAGCAGCCAACGCAAGAGCCTTCGTCGATAGGTCGCGCATCTGCTGCTCAAGGCTTTGGATAGCTGCGCCCATGCGCGCGTTCTCGCAGGACAATAAAATATTTGTTTTCTGCAAATTCTTGGCTGCCTGATCGAGCTCTAAAACGCCTTGACGCCAATCATCAGCAAGGCTGGAAGAGGTCTTGCCACTAGGGGACGGTTGCGCCATGGCCCAAGACCCTGTAAGCCACAACGCTGATAGGAACAAGACAAATAGGCGCATAGGATAAAAAAACATTTTACCTGAAATTAATGGATCGCTGATGTCAAATTGATGATCGGTAAAAATAAAGCAACAACGATAAAACCGACAACGATACCAAGAAAACCAATGATCAAGGGCTCGATCATACTCGTTAATCCCGCGACCGCCGTATCAACCTGATCTTCATAGAATTCGGCTACCTTTGTCAGCATGGCGTCCAATTTACCTGTTTTCTCTCCGACGGAAATCATGCGAGTGACCATTTGAGGGAAAACACCACTCTGGATAAGCGGCTCAGAAATGCTTTCTCCTTCTTGAATATGCTCTGCAGCGTTCTTTACGGTTATTTCAATGACGCGATTTCCCGAGCTCTTTCCTACGATGTCCAATGCCGTTAAGATAGGGACGCCACTTTGAATAAGCGTTGCTAATGTGCGGCTGAAACGGCTTAAGGCCACCTTGTGAATGAGAGGGCCAAAAACTGGAAATTTTAAACTTAAACGGTCGATCTGAAGGCTTCCCGCTTCCGTCTTTTTATAATTAATAAAAATAATAAAACCGGCAATGCTGCCAAGGACTAGCCACAAAAAACTAGCTTTCAGGTTGTCACTAATAAAAATAAGGATTTGTGTCATCCCCGGCAGCTCTTTTCCGAGGGAATCGTAGATACCCTTAAATGTTGGAACAACCTTGACGAGAAGAAGGACGGTGATCAAAATTGCCATCGTAATAACCACGGCTGGATATACCATCGCCGACTGAACTTTATGGCGAAGCTTGAGGGCTTTTTCCATATAACCCGCGATGCGATCCAGCAAAACGCTCAACGCCCCTCCGGTCTCTCCTGCTTTGACCATGCTAATAAATAAATTATCAAATACCCTTGTATGCTTACCAAAGGACGCAGACAAGCTATTGCCGACAGAAACATCTTCCCGAACCGCGCTAATAACGCTCTTAAAATACTTTTGCGTCACTTGCTCCTCTAAAGCCTCGAGGCTTTGCAAGATGGGGATCCCCGCATCGATCATCGTTGAAAGCTGCCGCGTAAAAATAACCAGATCATCCGGCTTGACCTTTTCTTCGCCAACCGAAAAATCTTTTAACGAAAAACCGCGGTCTTCCTCGACGGAAATAATGATCAGATTACGCTTACGCAGCTCCTTGATAACAAACTCCTTGCTATCGGCCGTGACCTTTCCCGCCACGGTTACTGCGTTTTCATCTTTTGCGACATATTTAAATTTTGCCATCAGCGCCCTCTCCTTAGGTTTACATCAAACTTTATGCCATCAATCTTCTGATGTTACGCGCAGCACTTCTTCGGCAGTCGTCTTTCCAGAAACAAGTTTTTCAATGGCATCTTCCCAAAGCGTTGTCATGCCGTGCTTCATCGCATAATCCTTGATCGCCGATGAAGATGTTCCCTTGATCAGCATCTCGCGAATAGACTCATCGACTTCCAAGACCTCCAGGATCCCCATACGTCCGTAGTATCCTGTCTGGTGGCAGAAATCACAGCCTTTTCCTGCAAAAAATGTCGCCCCAGGCTTCACGCGGGTCGCAAACCCTTTGAGAACATTATCGGGGATCTCAACGCGTTCTTTACATTTCGGACAGATCGTTCGGCAAAGGCGCTGGGCGCAAATCGCAATAACGCTCGAGGCAACTAAAAATGACTCAACCCCCATATCCACCAAGCGCGTTAAAGCACCTGCGGCATCATTGGTATGCAAGGTCGACAAAACAAGCTGCCCGGTCAAAGATGCCTTGATGGCGATGTCGGCTGTTTCTGAATCGCGAATTTCTCCCAACATTACAACGTCCGGGCTTTGGCGCAGGATCGCACGTAATCCCGAAGCGAACGTAAGGCCGATATCCGCTTTGATCTGGATCTGGGTCAACCCATCAACTAAATATTCTACAGGGTCTTCAACGGTAATAATATTCTTATCCGGGATGTTCAATTGGCTAACGATCGAATAAAGGGTTGTGGATTTTCCACTGCCCGTTGGTCCCGTGACCAGGATCATCCCAAAAGGCCGCGCTATTGCTTCTTTTAATTTTTGCGCAGGGCCCGGAGAAAAGCTTAGCCCATCCAGTCCCATCGATAAATTCATTTTATCTAAAATACGGATAACAACCTTTTGTCCATAAGTTGTCGGAAGAAGCGAAACACGAAAATCAACTTCCCGGGACTGCAATCGCATCTTAAAGCGGCCATCTTGTGGGGACTGCATCTCGGTAATATCAACACCAGCCATAATCTTGATGCGAACAATGATGGCGTTCTGGTTCACTTTCGGAATGCTTAACACTTCTTGCAACACCCCATCGACGCGATAACGAACTCGGGCATCTGCTTCTGCCGGCTCGATATGAATATCTGAAGCCCGTTGTTTGATGGCCTCGCGGATGATCAAATCAACCATGCGCACGATCGGCGCCTGGCCGCTCTCCTCAACATTGATCACGGCAAACTCCTGGGATCCCTTATCATCAACGACCTGAAAATCCTCTGTGTCAATATCGCGACTGACTTCCGCGACGCTTTGAACGTCTCCTGCGCCATAATACTCGTCCAAGGCCTGAGAGATCTTGGCATTCTCGCTTAAGACCACATCAACATTCTTGCCCGTGAGGACCTTAAGATCGTCAATTGCAAAAATATTAAAAGGATCAGAAAGCGCAACAGTCACGGTGTTGCCAAGTTTAGAGATAGGGATCATGTGGTACTGACGCGCGGTCTTCTCGGGAACAATCTCCTTGAGGCTCGGATCAATCTTATACTTTGCCAGGTTGATCGTTGGGATATTGAGCTCCTTGACCAAAAGGCTCAGTAAGTCTTGCTCCGAGATCAACCCTTTCTCCACAAAAGCTTTCTCGAGGCTGATGGACCTTCGCTTGTGTAAAGCGACAGCTTCCTCAATATCTTTTTCTTTGATCTGATGAAGCTGAGCGAGCGCTTCAAAAACTTTTTCTTTAATGGTTTTAGCCATTGCTTTTCGCTTCCTCATCTGCCGCCGTCACGCGTATCACTTCTTCGATCGATGTCAAACCTGAAGCTGCTTTAAACAAAGCGTCTTCACGCATCGTGATCGTACCTTCCTGGCGCGCCATCTCCTTGATCCTAAACTCCCCCGCGTGCTCTAAGATCAACTTTTTGACCGCCGGCGACAGCATCATAACTTCTGTAATGCCGACACGTCCCCGATAGCCGAGGTCAAAACAATGACGGCATCCTTTCGCCTTAAAGAATGTCGGCTTGTGCTCAAATTTCATGTTTGTTAATCCAAGCTTTTGGGCTAAATAATCCGGCATCTCGTAAGGCTCTTTGCATTTATCACAAAGTTTACGCAATAATCGCTGCGCAACAATGGACAGAACGGAAGAACAAATAAGGAACGGCTCAATACCCATGTTCATCATGCGGACAATCGAGCCTGCGGCTGTCGTCGTGTGCAATGAGCTTAAAACCAAGTGGCCCGTTAACGCTGCCTTGACCGCCACATCCAAAGTTTCAAAATCGCGGATTTCCCCGATCATGACGATATCCGGATCCTGACGTAAGATCGCCCGCAAGGCCGAAGCAAAAGTCAAATTTACCTGCGGCTTAATATTAACCTGGTTGATCCCTTTCATCTGATATTCTACCGGATCTTCAACCGTGATAATATTCTTCTCCGGAGAATCAATGAACTTTAGAATTGAATAGAGGGTTGTTGTTTTCCCGCTGCCGGTGGGTCCACAGGTTAAGATCATGCCGTGAGGTTTGCGAGCGCATTCGCGCAAAACATCCAAGGCTTTAGGATTGAACCCCAGCTTTGTCAAATCTAGCATGGCTGCATTCTTGTCCAGAACACGCAAAACAATCTTCTCTCCGAAGGCCGTTGGCAACACGCTCACGCGAAAATCTACTTCCCTTTTTCGGTCCGTCATGACCTTAAAGCGCCCATCCTGCGGAAGACGATGTTCTGAAATATCCAAATTCGACATGATCTTAATGCGAGAGATCACCGGAAAATGTAGCGTCTTAGACATGCGGTCCACTTCGCGGATGATCCCGTCAACGCGATAACGGATGCGCAATGCTTTTTGCAACGGCTCAACAAAAATATCGCTGGCCTTAGCAGCAATTGCCTGTCGGATGATAGCATCCGTGAGCCGGATCGTTGGCGCATCCTCAGCTAAATTCTCGACCTTATCTTTTTCAACCTGTTTTTGACTTTCCTTGACAAGTTCCATCTCCTCCAAGCTCGAAATATCCTTCATGATATCTTCGAAGGCTTGCATGGCATCCTCAGAATAAAAAATACCAATAGCTCTCTCAATATCTTTTTGAGCGGCCAAAACACTTTGAACTTTAAGCCCGGTCAAAGCATTGATATTATCAATGGTCAGGACATCCGACGGATTAGCCATAGCCAAGATCAAGGTGCGCCCTAAGCGGGCAATCGGCAGAACCTGATGATTTGTCACAACAGGCTTAGGCAGAAGCTCAAGAACTTGCTTCTCGATCTTCATATCGGAAACATCGAGAGGCTGACGGCCAATCTTTGCAAGAATGATCGCCGTGAGCTTACTTTCGGAAACAACATCTGACTGAATAAGGGTATCGGTAAAAAGGAGATTATCAATTTCGGCATTTGACACCGCTTGGTTCAAAAGCGCTGCGTCAATGACCTTGGTTTCGATGAGAACATTCTTTAAGTATTCTGTCGGCGAAAACATGTCTTATCCATAATATTTCTTTATTGCGGCGCGCACATCGGTTGCCGTACTGACAAACGCCTGGACCGAGCAATGCGTCAGCGCTTCAATTTCCTCAATAGACCCTGTGTGCAACGGATTTGCCATTGCCAAGGTCAAGCTCGCGCCGATCTTGTCGATCGGGATCAAGCAATGCTGACGGCACACATCAGCTGTCACCGCCGACAAAACGTCTGGCTCGATCTCGTAGTTAGACAAAGGCAGATAAGGAAATCCGTATTGCGATGTCAGCGCCTGGGCGATGTCCTCTTCAGAAGCATACTTTAAGGACATGAGGGCTTCGCCCAACAAGCCGCCTTTCTCCTTTTGGTAGTCAATAGCGTCTTGCAGTTGACGGGCGTTGATCACGCCTCGCTCAACAAGAAGGTCGCCGATAAATTTTGGGTTTATTCGCTTATATCCTTGCATAAAGCATCACATGAATTCTTTTATATTATCGCACGAATGAATTATTTTCATATAAAACATTACAAAATTCAAATTAAAATATTTTCCGATGGCGTGCCAAGTTCAGCAAGAAGCCAAACATCAAAATACACACTAAGAATGACGACCGGCCGTAGCTGATAAAAGGCAACGTAATACCTACGATGGGACAAAGGCCTAAAACCATACCGATATTAATAATGACCTGCAAAGCAAAAATAGCCACGATACCCGCTCCTGCCAAATGACTGAACTTCTCCTTAACCTGTTCGACGATACGCAAGCTAGAAAGGATCAAAACATAAAAACAGGTAACGACGATAACGCTACCCACAAAACCCCATTCCTCGCCAATAACGGAGAAAATAAAATCCGTATGCCGTTCAGGTAAGAAATTAAGCTGGTTCTGCGTTCCTGAAAGCCATCCGCGTCCAAAAATCTGACCAGAACCAATGGCGATCTTGGATTGAATAATGGTATAGCCAGCCCCTAGCGGATCGACATTCGGATTCAAAAAGACAAGCAAGCGGTCCTTTTGATAGGATTTCAGCATGTGCCAAAACAAAGGCATCGCCAGAACACATAAGCCTAGAAATCCTCCTAAATGCCTTCTCGAAGTCCCGGCCGTGAAAGCCATCACAAAAAATATCCCAAAAAGTAAAATAGCCGTTCCCAGGTCCGGCTGCTTAAAGACAAGGAACATCGGAATGGCCGTCATCAAGAAAGGCACAATAAAATCAGAAAAAATAGCTGGCCGCGACCATGGATTGTAGAACGAAACGCTAGGCTTATGGTCCGTATAATAACGCGCTAACGCCAAAATGAGGGAAAACTTCATGAATTCCGACGGCTGAAAGTTGAATCCAAAGATGACGATCCAGCGCTTCGCGCCTAGCGCATAATAGCCAAAAAGAAAGATGGCCACGAGCAAAAAAACGTTAACACCGTAAACAATATAAGCGATGTCGTAATATTTGCGATGATCCACACGGCTTAAAAAGAAAATAGCTATGAGGCCGATCGCAGAAAAAACAAGCTGATTATAAAAAACCTCTTGCGTCACGCGTGAATTTTGCGATGACGCACTAAAAAGAGCGATCAGCCCAAAAAAGATGATCGCGATAATGGTCGTCCACATGACTTTCTTAAGATCAGGCAGCATGCTACAAGATCTCCTGCGCTTTCATTTCTTTCAATAATTCTGCGCTGATGCGGCAAGCGTTGTAGCTTGACCCACCATACTCCAAGAAAACACAAAAGACAATGCGCGTCTTTGTCGATGGACAATAGCCAAGGAACCATGCATGATGGGCTTTGTTCCCAGACGACTGAGCCGTACCGGTTTTCCCCAAGACAAGGATATCTTTCATAAAAACAGCCCGTGCCGTTCCAGCCTCATCTGCTACAGCAGCCCGCAGCCCCGCCTTCACTTGATCCAAAACCTTTTGCGGCAAATGAATGACACGCGTCAATTGTCCTTGCGGTTGCTCACGGTCACCAACAGTTTTCACGACGTACGGCTGAACCTGCCGCCCATCACGCGCAATTGTTGCGACCATGTTGGTCAGCTGTATGGGCGTGACCAAAAGGTCTCCTTGCCCGATAGAAAGATTCAAGGTGTCTCCCTTGCTCCAGCGTCGAGTACGTAAACCGTCCGAGCGAGGGACATTACCCTTCTCCTCGTAGGGCAAATCGATCTTGGTCAAAGCTCCAAGCCCGAAAAGGCGCGCATATTCTTCCATCAATTTTGGCCCCAAGATCAACCCAACATTAAAAAAATAGACATTACATGAATGTCCGAGCCCTTGAGTAAAATCTTGAGGCCCATGAACATGCGAACAGCGAAAAACACGATTACCAAGCTTATAAGAACCGTTGCAAACAAAAGTTGTATGCACGCTAATTTTCTTTGTATAAAGACCCGCGATTGACACAGGGATCTTAAATACCGACCCTGGCGGATACTGCCCGCGAATCGCCCGATTAAACAGCGGAGCCTCTGTGTCAGTAAAATATTTTGCGCGACGCTTAGAAGAGGCGTCACTAGCAAAATCATTGGGATCAAAGCTCGGCGAGCTGATCATGCCTAAGATCGCCCCGTCATCTAAGCTCATCACAACAATGACCCCCCGCTGACCAAGCATTAAGGCCTGAGCAATTTGTTGAACGCGTGCATCCAATGTCGTCACAAGATCTTGGCCAGGGCTGGCGACCTTCATCCCCAGGACACGAACTTGTTGTCCTCGATTATTGACTTCCACCTGAAGCCCGCCATCCACACCCCGCAACGATTGGTCATAGCGCTCCTCGATGCCAGAATATCCCATCAACCCATCAGCAGTATATCCATATTCTTTAAATTTCTCGATGCGCTCCTGGCTCATTTTAGCCACGTACCCTAGAATATGAGCCCCTGCCTCACCAAAAGGATAGTACCGGCGTGATCGCACCTGGACAAGAAGCCCAGGAAAGCGAAATTTGTTCTCTTCTAGGACAATGGCCTTTTCGCGGGAGATATCTTCTGCGACCACCACAGGCGCGAACGAAGCGATCCTTCGCCTCTGGTAAACTGCCAATATTTTGTCACGCCCCGTATCGAGAACTTCGCTTAAAAAAGAAAATAATCTTTCTTTATCCTGAACCTCTTGAGGAATGATCAGGATATCAAACGCCGCCAAGGTGTCGGCGAGCGCAACACCATTGCGATCTAGAATACGGCCGCGATTCGAATTGACAGGGACAACACGAATACAGTTAGAAACGCTGAGCTGTCGATAATATCCACCTTGAAAGATCTGGACATATCCCAAGCCGAAGATCAGGACAATAAAGCAAAATGTGATCGCTATTTTGAAACTCTTAAGGCGCATTTTTTAAAAAGGTGAAAACAATATGGTCCGACAGCTGTTGTTGTTAATACTTCAGGGATCGCGATGAACCACACAACATCTTTAAACCCTCCCGGAGCAAAAAAGGCTTCAACAAAATACAAAATAACGATATTCAAAAGACTTAAAAAGAACGCCAACGTCACTTTTAAATAAAACGCATCAACCTGAAAGATATACTTCTTCAGTAAAAGGACGACATAAGAAGAAAGAATGAACGAAAAGATATTCGCGCCAAAAAGCCCGACCAGAAAACTATCCTTCAAAAGGCCCGCAACAACAGCAGCCCACAGACCATAGCGCGTGCCCCAAAAAAGATTGATAAAGATAACAAAAAGGACAAGAAAATTTGGCTTGAGCCAATAGCCAAAGACATGAAAGATCCCTATCTCGAATAGAAAAAGCAGAAAACAGCTGATTAGAATCCACAAAATTTTCTTAATCATAGATAGAGATATTACTGACGATGGGTTACAACAAAGACTTCTTCCAGCTGCGAAAAAACGACCGCAGGCTTCATCAGGCAATCAAGCGTAGGGCTCGCAAAACTTTCCTGCACATTAATGATGCGCCCGATCAGCAACCCTTCTGGGAAAAATGAGCTAATTTTCGACGTGACAACAATATCACCGACCTGAACATCGGCCGTAACAGGCAAATACTGCAAACGACAAGTTCCCTTAAGCGTTCCCGAAACAACCCCTTGGTCCCGCGTCCTCTCCACAGAAGCTGCAACGCTAAAGCGAGGGTCTGTCAAAAGTGTTATTTTAGCGAGCTGATCGCCGACTTCTGCGATCTTCCCAACAACTCCGGAAGGTGTGATTACCGGCATTCCCTGCCTAACGCCCTGCTTTGTCCCCTTGTCAATAATGACCGCGGCGGACCAATTCGCCGGATCGCGCATAATAACATGAGCCGCCACGAGAGAAAAAGACGAACGATGTTTAAGGTCTAGCAGCGCCCGCAACCGTACATTTTCCTTGAAAGCCTCTTGCTGCTGCCACGCCTGCCGAAGAAGAGGATCCACCTGCTGCTTTAGATCCTGAAAGTCGTTATAGGTCTTGTGGTAAAAAATAATCTTTTTGATCTCGCGAAAAGGGAACAGAACAATCTGGATCGGCCAAGAGCCGGTTTTAATGATGTCTGTTTTAAGATTGACGAAAAATTGTTGCGGAAGAAAAAGGCAAATAAAAGGAATGGCGACGATCAGAAAATAAACTAAAGCTTTCTTTGATTTCTTAAACACATCAACTCACTCGTTACGCTATCAATATTCAAATCGGGTAGGAACAACAAGGCCTCGTCGAAGACGAGCCGGCATGTCAAGGGTCTGGCCTGTCCCAAGAACGACCGCAGTCAGCGGATCATCCGCAATGTGCACAGGAAGGCCTGTTTCCTCAGAAATAAGCTTATCAAGGCTGCGCAGCATAGAACCGCCTCCCGCCATCACAATGCCGCGATCAATCAGATCAGCTGCTAATTCAGGCGGTGTATGCTCTAAGGTTGCCTTGGACGCTTCGACGATAGCGCGAACAGGTCCTTGTAACGCCTCACGAACTTCCACCGACGTAATGGTAATTGTTTTCGGAAGCCCTGAGATCAAGTCGCGCCCGCGGACATCCATCGTCAGCTCTTCCTCCAAAGGATAGGCTGAGCCAATACGGATCTTGATCTCCTCAGATGTGCGCTCGCCGATCATCAAATTATAATTTTTGCCTAAATAATCCATGATGGCAGCATCCATTTCATCCCCTGCGATGCGAATTGACTGCGCGTAAACAATGCCTCCTAAGGATAAGACCGCAAGCTCTGTGGTTCCACCACCAATATCAATGATCATGTTCCCAGCAGGATCCTCAACGGGAAGGCCGGCTCCCACAGCAGCCGCCTTAGGCTCTTCGATCAAGTCAACAGATCGCGCTCCGGCGCGTTCAGCGGAATCTTTCACAGCCCTTTTCTCAACCTCTGTAATACCTGAAGGGATCGCCACAACCATGGCTGGACGGGCAATAACGAAACGACGATGGACCTTCTTGATAAAATATCGAAGCATCGCTTCAGTAATTTCAAAGTCAGAGATAACACCATCTTTCATAGGACGCACAGCCACAATGTTGCCGGGCGTTCTGCCTAACATACGCTTTGCCTCTTCACCAACAGCGATCACTTGCCCTGTCTCTTTATGAAGCGCCACGACAGACGGCTCGCAAAGGACAACCCCTTCTCCTTTGATGTAGACCAAGGTGGTTGCTGTCCCAAGGTCAATTCCCATATCATTGGAAAAAAGGCCTATAACAAAGTTGGTAGATTTCTTAATTACCTTCCAGAACTTTTCCCACATAAGAGAGCTCCTTAATAATAATATTTATAGAAATCATATCGGAAAAGGCCTAAACTGTCAAATGAAAGGATATTTTATCTTTTTTTCAAGATTGCGCCGATCTTGCGAAGATCAGAAACAAATTCTGGATAAGATTTCCTAACACACTCAATATCTTGAACTTCCACTCCTATCTTTAACCCCAAAACACTAAAAGCCATCGCCAAACGATGATCATGATGAGGATCAAGAACCGCATATTGCTTATAGCGAAACTGTGGATAGATCGTCAAGGCATCTTTTTCCTCTTTAATGTGAGCCCCGATCTTGACAAGCTCTGCGCGTAAGTCGCCCATACGATCCGACTCTTTAGCGCGAGCATGGGCAATATGACAAAGCTTTGTTTTGCCCTTGGCGAAAAGAGCTAAGATCGCCATAATAGGAACAAGGTCCGGACAATCCTTGAGGGAAAATGTTCCTCCACGCAAAGGACAAGGGCCAGAAACCTTTAAAGATGTTCTTGTCCTGGCGATCTGCGCTCCCATGCGCTGCAAAAATGTCAAGATCTGCCCATCGGCTTGCACAAAATCATTGTCGAAAAATCCCTGAAGCACCAAACGAGATCTTGTCAGAACCCCTGCGGCGAGTAAGAACGCGGCTAGCCCATAATCAGAAGGAACAACAAAACGCTTCAAGCCTTGGTAGCGCTGTCCGCCGCGTATCATAAGCTTGGCACCGGACAGTTTCTTAACTCTTATGCCGGCCTTTTCTAACGTAGCTCGTGTCATATCAACATACGTCTTAGAAACAATTGTTTTTCCTGTGACACGCAATATAGTATTTTCGGGTAACAAGGGACAAGCGATCAAAAGAGCGGAAATAAATTGTGAACTTAAGGACCCATCGATCGAAACACTTCCTGCGCGCAATCTCCCGGCGCCAATGCGGATAGGAACAGTTTCTTGGACGCCTCGCCCTCGCACATCGCGGCCCATACGCCGCAAAGTTGCTGTTAAGAACTTATTCGGCCGAGAGATCAGGGTTCCTTTTCCCGAGACCACGCTGGGGCCAGAGCGCAACGCCAATAACGGTAACAAAAATCGCAAGACCGTTCCTGATTCACCGACGGAAATCTTGAGTAAATTCTTTCCAAGATCAAGATTCGCTTGAATTGTTATTTTCTGGCCACCACGTGAAATTGTAGTTCGAGCGCCTAGCGCTTTCGCGGTATCAATAGCGCGACGGGCATCATCACAGAGCGACGGATTGATAATGATCGAGCGACCCCCGCAAGCTGCAATGATCAGGGATCGGATGGAATAGGATTTGGAAGAAGGCAGATTGACTTTTCCCCGTAGCCGGGGCGTAGGACAGACGTCCAGGTTCATTTTTTAAAAGTAACACGATCGTTAAGCTGAACTTTTTTAGCCGTAAGCGGCTCAACAAAATCTGCCACTGACATAATATTTTGAACGCGGGCGATCTTTCCCTCACCCAACAATGTTTCTCCGCGATAAAACTCAACGATCATTCCCTCAGTGATACCACTGGCAGTTCCCAGGTCAATAATGGCAAAATTATTCTCTTCATTAATTTTTAAGATCTGCCCTTGAGGTTCAGCATCAGGCGCTATCGCTTCTTCGGGCGTGCCTTCGGGCGTGACAACGATCGTTTCAAGGTTAACGTTGGTCGGCGCAGCAAGTTTTTCTTCAAGCTCTTTTAGCTTACTTTCAGCCTCTTGAAGTTTAGTGGAAAGTTGATCGCGCAATTCCTTAGCAGCATTCATTTCGCTTTCTAGGAACGTATTACGCTCGCGCAATGAAATAACCTCATCCTGAAACTTTTTTCGCTCCGTACCGATAGATTCAACCAAACCTTTAAGGTTCGTATTTTCCTTTTTGATCTCTTCTTTCAAGCCTTTTTCAAGCTCGATATCATCCATCAAGCCGCTGATCTTTTCATCTTGCTCTTTCATTTTGTTCGTCAGCACAGTGATCTCTTCCTGGGCCGCCTTATATTGATCTTCTATTTTAAGACGCGCCTCTTCCGAAACGGCAAGCTTCTTTTCCGTGGTTTCTCGGATCTCACGCTCTTTCACAAAAAAGAACGTCACAATGGACGTTAACGCCAAAAGCATAAGAAAAAAGACAATAAGAAACACTGTGAATGTTTTTCCTGATCGACCCATAAAAACTCCTTAGATTATCAACGGTTTAAAATATAGCTATTTCTATTATAAAATAAAGTTAACTGAAGTAAAGAAGAGTTTGCGGAAAAATAACTGCGGAAATCTAGTAAATCACTGAATTTGAAACTCTGAAGGAATCGGCGAGGAAAACTCCAGCCATGCCTTTGTTTTGGGATGCTGAAAGCCGAGTGTTTTGGCGTGAAGAGCTAATCGCGAAAAAGAACTCCGTTTGCCATATTTTTCATCTCCCAAGATCGGATGCCCCAGATAAGCCATATGGACCCGCAGTTGATGCATGCGTCCGGTTTTAGGCATCAACAGCACCAACGATGCCTTAGGAGATCTTTTTAGCACTTTATAAAATGTCTGTGCTTCTTTTGGCTCGCGCGCCAACACAGAACGCTTTTGGCGATGAAAAGGATCCGGGCCCAGCGGCGCATCGATCACTCCCTCGTCGAATTCTACGACTCCTTCAACCAGCGCCACATAACACTTTTTTATCGTTCGATCCTCAAACTGCTTGGCCAAATGGACATGCGCTCTATTATTCTTGACCGCCACCATCAAGCCTGATGTTTCTTTATCCAGCCGATGAACGATCCCGGGCCGCGCTGCATCATCGTTGACATTGGAAAGTTTTTTACAGTGGAACAACAACGCATTCACAAGCGTTCCGTTCGGACATCCAGCCCCAGGATGTACTGTCATGCCAAAAGGCTTATTGACGACAACAAGCGTGTTGTCTTCATAAAAAATATTTAAAGGAATATTTTCGGGCTTTGCGTCCAGCGGTGGTGGCTCCTGCACGCAAGCTTCAACAATCTCCCCTAAGACGGTCTTATGATTGCTTTTCTGCAAAGCCCCGTTCACCTTGACGAAGCCATCTTTGATCAAATTCTGCGCAAAAACCCGCGAGGGGCAAAGAGGGATTGCTTTTGCAAGAAAAACATCGAGGCGTTTATGTACGTCTTCGGGCGTGACGCAAAAGGTATATGTCTGCATAGATTGCCAAGGCCACCATAACAACATTAATAAGCTGGAAAACACCTAAACCTAAAAAGACGGGATCATAGTCCGCTCTAAAGAATTGAACGACAAAACGCTCTAGCGATGCGAGAATAAAATACCAAACAAAGATCCTTCCATCCGTCTTATTGCGGGACTGGCAAAGCTTGAGCGCGATAAAAATAGCTAGCAGGTTCACCGCAGAATAAAGCTGCGTGGGATGTAGCGATGCCTGATGAACGGGAAAATAAATACCATGCTCCCAGGCCTTACCTTGACAACAACCATTAAAAAAACAACCCACGCGCCCTAAGGATTGGCCTAGCGCAGCGTAAGGAATGACAAAATCGAGCGTCTTTAAAAGCGGTAATTTCTTGTAATGAATGAACGTAGCCCCAGCGGCCGTCGCAAGGATCAACCCTCCCTGCCACGCCAAGCCGCCTTGGTGGAGAAAGACGATCTCTAGTGGGTGCTGTAAAAAATATGGGGCGTTGAGAATAACAAAAAAAATGCGGCTACCAACAATACCAAAAATGGCAACCCAAAAAACAAGGTCCACCATCAAGTCAGGATCCCAGTGGTGTCGCCGCGCATCGAGCTGCAGCAAAAATGTACACACCAAGACCGCTAGAGCGACCATGGCACCATAGCTATAAATCGTTAACGTTCCTATTTGGCAGAGAATGGGATGCATGTAAGAATAAATATGCAGGCGCCTATTGTTATAGCGCTATCTGCGACATTAAAAACTGGCCAAACCCGAAAATCAATAAAATCAACCACAAAACCATATTGTAAACGATCGATCAAGTTTCCAATGGCGCCGCTGATAATAAGTGAAAAAGCTACGATGGACAACCGGTCCAGCAAGGAACTCTCTCGATGAAAGAACAACAACCAGCTAAAAAAAAGCACAGCGGCCAATGAAACACCGATAAAAAGAACACCCTGATTCTTGAACAATCCAAAAGCGATCCCTGTATTATGCACTAAGGTAAAATGTAAAATATTACGTACGACCGGAATGGATTCACCCAAAGACAAAATGTTGAGAAAGAATATCTTTGATACTCTGTCGGCTAAAACAATAAAAATGATAAGAGGAATGGAAATAAGAAAAGTTTCGTGAATTTTCTTCATGATGCGTCAATCTTTTGTCACGAAAAATCTATTGTTGCTCGTGTTTTTCCTGGCATTTCAAGCAAAACGCGACATAAGGAAGAGCTTCGAGGCGCTTTGAAGGAATTTCGCATCCGCATTCTTCACAAAGGCCAAATGTCCCAGCTTCCACGCGCTTCAAGGCCTTATCGATCTTTTGCAGTAATTCGCGGTCGTTGGAGGCGAGCCCGAGCGAGAATTCGCGGTCATACATATCCGTGGCGACATCGGCCAAATGCATAACATGTCCTGAGACATCACCGGAATCGCTGCGTTCGGAGGGTGATGCGTGATCGGCAATCTTTTTAATATCATGAACGATTTTTTCCTTAAGATCAAGTAAGGAGGTCTGATATTTGAGGACTTTTTTCTTGTCGATCTTTGCTTTGGGCATTTGCGTCTCCTTCAAATTATTAAAATGACATATTCTTTATTTTGTTTCAACCAAAAACGTATTATTTTTTCTCATTCTTCTCAACAACAGCCAAGCAACGCGGGCACAACTGAGGATGCTTTTGGTGGCTTCCTACAAAGGAGCTGTAGTTCCAGCATCGGGTACATTTCTGACCATCCGCCTTGCTGACAGCGACCTGTGTCTTGGGGCATTCAGCACTGATATCCGATGCGACATCGGCGGCAAAAGCAAGCTCGCACTGCGAAACAATAAAAACAGATCGAAGCGTCTGGGCATCGAACTGAGATAATTGCTCAAAAACATTCTTGCTTGCGGTCTGAATGATAACCTTAGCTTCCAAAGAACTTCCGATGAGCCCCTGCTGTCGCTTTTCTTCCAAAGCCTTTAAGACGTACGGCCGAAAGGCAGCCAACAAAAATCCCCACTTCTGGTCAAGAGCGCTATCGCGAACCCATATGTCAGGGGTAGGATTCCAGTTTAATAAATGCACGCTGAAAACATTCTTTAGCGCTGCTGTTTTAGGCATTGCTTCAAAGATTTCATGAGATGTAAAACTGAGGATGGGAGCCAGCAGGCGAACCAAAACATCGATCGTATGATACAGAACGGTTTGCGCACTCAAGCGTTCGCGCGATTTTGCCGCCGAAGTATACAGTCTATCCTTAAGGATGTCAAGATAAATGCCAGACAATGTTTCGTTGCAAAACGAATATATTTCTTGATAGACTTCGGAAAATTCGTATTCCTGATATTTCTGCTCAAGAGTGTTCTTCGCCTGTGATAATCGATAAAGGGCCCATCGATCGATCTCTAAAAGCTGATCATGCGCCATAAGGTCTTTGTCAGGATCAAAATCATAAAGATTGCTTAGAATAAATCTCACCGTATTACGGATCTTGCGGTACGCATCAACGAGACGATCGAGAATTTCTTTAGAAACACGAATATCATCGTTGTAATTGCTAGCGGCCACCCATAATCTTAAGAAATCAGCCCCATAATTCTTGATAATATCCTGCGGCGAAACAACATTGCCTAAGGACTTTGACATCTTACGTCCCTGGCCATCCACCACAAATCCATGCGTCAAAACAGCTTTAAAGGGCGGCTTGCCTTCCATCGCTACAGCCGGGATCAAGGATGACTGAAACCATCCTCGGTGCTGATCGGAGCCTTCCAAATACAAATCCGTCGGAATATCTTTTTGCATCATGCCTTTCACAACAGCTTGATGACTGACGCCAGAATCAAACCAAACATCCAAGATATCATCAGCTTTCGCAAAATCATTTTTCCCGCAATCGGGACATGTGAATCCTTTGGGCAAAAGATCTTTGATGTTTTTTTCAAACCAAGCATTGGTGCCTTGCGTCTTAACGATCTGCGCAAAATGCTCGATCACCTCAGTAAATAATTTCTGTTCATCATGACAGCCATGACAAATAACAGCCGGGATCGGAACGCCCCAATATCGCTGACGCGACAAACACCAATCAGGGCGAGTCTTGATCATGCCTTCAATACGTTCTTGCCCTGCCGCAGGGATCCACTGCACATCTTTTTGAATTTTTTCCAACAGTTGATGGCGAAGGTTGCTGTGATCAATGCGCACAAACCATTGACGGGTTGCGCGGAAAATAATAGGCTTCTTGCAACGCCAGCAATGCGGATAAGAATGCTCGATATTTTCTTGGGCAAACAAAACGCCCTTTTCGCTTAGCTTAGCGATGATCGCCTCATTGGCTTTAAAAACATGTTGGCCAGCAAATTCCCCTGCTTCAGAAGTAAAAATTCCGCGCGAATCAACAGGCACAACAACATCAAGCTTAAATTTTAATCCCGTCTCAAAATCTTCCTGTCCATGGCCGGGGGCGGTGTGCACAAGCCCTGTGCCATCTTCGCGAGTGACATAATCAACCGCGACAACAGGACAATCTTTGCGCAAACCAAAAGGATGTTGATAAGAAACTTTTAACAAATCTTTTCCCAGGCATTGCCTTACAACTTTTATATTGCTGAGACCACTCTTGGCTAAAACTTTTTCAGAAAGTGTTTTTTCTAAAACCAAAACGCTATCAGCGGTTTCGACAAAAAGATACTCATAATCCGGATGAACCGCCACCGCCACATTCGCCAACAGCGTCCATGGAGTTGTTGTCCAAACCAGCAAAAAAAGTTTTTTGCCTTTAAAATCGTTCTGAAAAACTTCTGGATTGCTCACAAAAAACTTAACGTACACTGACGGCGAGGTGTGATTTTCATATTCGACTTCTGCCTCAGCTAAAGCTGTTTCGCAGCTTGCGCACCAGTTGACCGGCTTCAAGCCTCGATAGATGTAACCTTTTTGATTAAGGCGTGCCAAAGAACTGAGGATACAGTATTCATATTCAGGCGTGAGCGTCAGATACGGGTTGTCCCACTCGCCAAAAACACCCAAACGCTTAAATTGCTCACGCTGGATGTCGACATATTTCATCGCATAATCATGTGCCTGGTGCCTAAAATCGACGCGCTCCACTTGCGACTTATGCGCCTTCATTTCTTTCAAAAGCTGGTGCTCGATCGGAAGCCCATGACAATCCCATCCCGGAACATACAAACTATCAAACCCTTGCATGGTCTTGAACTTAACGATCGTATCTTTTAAAATCTTGTTCAAGGCATGACCGATGTGAATATTGCCGTTCGCATACGGCGGGCCGTCGTGCAACGTAAAACAAGGCTTGTCCTTGGATTGAGCGCGGATCGCATCATACAATCCATTTTTTTCCCAATGCTCCAAAAGCTTTGGCTCTTTTTGCGCCAAATCTGCTTTCATGGAAAATGACGTTTTAGGTAGATTTAAAGTTTCTTGATAGCTCATGTTATTTAAAATATTTTCCAATAATAATGTTCAGATCTTTTTTAACCTTAGCCGGAATTTTATCGCGCTGGGTGATAATTGCAAATTTTAACGCATCTTCTGCGGCAAAGGACGAAACTTTCGCAACCTGCGGAATGGCTTTTTTGAGAATCTTTTTTGCGTTATCAACGTTCTTGTTTAAATACTCAATGATCATGTCAACCGTGACGCTCTCATGTGTTTGATGCCAGCAATCATAGTCTGTGACGGCGGCCAATGTTGCGTAGGCGATCTCTGCTTCGCGGGCCAGCTTAGCTTCCGTAGCATTTGTCATACCGATAATATCTAGCTTCCAGCTGCGATATAGCAATGATTCCGCACGCGTTGAGAACTGAGGGCCTTCCATGTTCAAATACGTTCCTCCGTGATGCACGGTAACATTGATCGCCTTGGCACTTTTTTCTAAGATATCACCTATCTGAGGACAAACAGGGTCAGCCAAGGCCACGTGAGCCACAATACCGTCACAAAAAAATGTTGACTGTCGCTTGACGGTTCGGTCAATGAATTGATCCGGGATCACAAAATCCATCGGCTTTAGTTCTTCCTTAAGACTCCCGCAGGCAGAAACGGAAATAATCGCACTGACGCCCAGTTTCTTCATGCCATAAATATTGGCACGGTAATTGACCTCACTAGGGTTAATACGATGTCCCCGGCCATGCCGCGGTAAAAAAACAACCTTCACGCCCTCAAGAATACCACAATGATATGCATCCGAAGGATTCCCGAATGGAGTTTTGGTCTTGACCTCTTTGAGATCTTTTATGCCCTCAATATTATAAAGGCCGCTTCCGCCAATAACGCCGACTGTTCTCATGTCCTATCTCCTGGATAATTGCTTAGCCCGCTTGACTGCCGCTTGAAATGCTTTAACAAATATTTTTCCCATCTTATGCTTTTTAAAAACTTCCACCGCTGCATGCGTCGTGCCACCTTTGGAGGTCACCTTAGCCCTTAAAGCTGCCGGTGACTCGTAGACAGTTTTTAAAAGGTGGGCACTCCCGGCAAATGTTTCAATAACAAGATGCGCGGCTACTTTTTCACTCAGGCCAATTTTCTGCGCAGCTTCGATCATTTGTTCCATCAAAAAAAAGACATAGCCTGGGCCGCTACCGGAAGTCGCAGTCACCATATCAACAAGGCCTTCTTCAACGATCAAGGTCTTACCCAAGCGATCAAAGACAGCGCTCGCGGTCCTCAGATCTTGCTCTTTGGCAAAACGCCCTTTGGCTAAGGCGGTCACGGCCTTCTGAACGACAGCCGGCAAATTCGGCATGGTCCGCACAACACGTACACGGTTGCCGATCTTTTTCTCAATATAATTTGTTGTGATACCGGCAGCAACCGATATGATCAAATGCTGCTTGGAAACAAAAGGCTTCAAGGCGACAAGGGCTTCGTCAAAATCCTGCGGCTTTACCGCTAAAACGATCACAGAGCATTTTGCCGCAAGATCAGAAACTTTATCGATCTTGACGCGATATTTTTTAGTTAAAAATCGCTGACGCTCTAAAGACTTCTCGCTGACATAGACGCGAAAATATTTTTGACAGCTGGCTAAAATAGCCTCGCCCATGTTCCCGCCACCGACAATACCAATACTTTTCATTTTCTTCATTTTTCTGGCCTCACTGAAAGATCGCGCGTCCGATACGCAGCATGTTAGAACCTTCCTCAAGCGCTATTCGATAATCATCGCTCATGCCCATAGACAAATATCGCATCTGGATATTTTCAAACAAGGAAAACTCTTGCTGTGCTTTCATAAAAATGTCATGCAACCGTTTAAAGCAATCTCGAATGCGCCCCTGATCCTCTGTCAAAGGGCCTATCGTCATGAGCCCCTGAACATGAATTGCCTTACAGCCCACGATTTGTTTTAAAAGATCTGAAACTTTATTCGCCGCGATACCAAATTTTTGCTCTTCACCCGAAACATTAACTTGGACAAGGACATCCATCGTACGGTTGATCTTTGCGCACTGACGATCAATTTCTTGAGCCACATGCAACGAATCAACAGATTGGATCATGTCAAATAAGGCGACAGCCTGCTTGACCTTGTTCGTCTGCAAATGGCCTATCATATGCTTGGTGACATTCGCAAGATCTGCATATTTAAGAAAAGCCTGCTGAAGCCTATTTTCCCCGATATGCGTTATGCCTGCCTCAATAGCTTCTTGGATGCTAAAGGAGTCGCTGTATTTTGTGACGCCAACAATAACGACTTTTTGGGGGTCTCGGTTGATCCCATGACAGATATCCGCGACAGAAGCCTTGAGCTGAACAATATTCTCGCGAATCATTGCCCTAAAGTATCATAAAAGCCCTATGCCGTCAAATGCAAAAACAGCACCTTTTATGTATTTATATCATTAGAAATATTATAAGAGATTAGATGGCGGCAGGAACCGCGGGACGAATGTCAATACGAAGCGAGTGGCAGAAATCAACCTTCAAAAGATTTCCTTCTTGTGTAATATAGGACGTGCCTTTGACGCGCAAAGAAAACTTCTCAAGCTTTTCCTTAGAATCATATATTTTGCAAATATGATACTCCGGCTGAGCGATATCCCTGACAGGAGCGACAACAGGGCTTACCACGTAAATGATCGTTTTATGCGAGGCAACCGAATACCCTTGCTTCTCGGTCTTTTCCACTAATGAAATGACCTTGCGGCGTTTGGCGGTTGAAGTGAGATTTTTAAAAGCGATCTCTCGCATTACTTTCCTTTCTGTTGGCTAAGTCGCCCGGGGGTGTTCATGGCACCCTCAGGCGGCTTAGTCATGTCCTCCATGGCTGGTGGGGACTATCAAAATTGTCAAGGTTCTGCTTTCCGTGGCTTCAATCTATTGAGAGTATAACATCGCCCCTTAGGCAAACAAGGCATGTCAAGGGCTTTGCGGAAAACGTTTTCCAAGGGTATCCGAAAACCCTGTTTTCCCGACGAGAGATAAACGAAGAACAGCGCGCGCAGATGAAAAAAATGCTAAAAAACGTTTCGAGGGGTTTGGAGAAAAAGATGTGTTTTGTCAAGCTGAGGAAAGAAAGCGGTTTCTTTTAGGGCTTACGAAATGGGAAGCGAAAGCGAGATTCTCTTCCCTGCAAGAGCCGCTGGATGTTAGGCCTATGGCGAAGAACCACCAGCCCACAAAAGATAACACCGAGCATCACGAGCTCAAGAGGTTGAGCGAACAATACCATCAAAAGCGGCAAAGCAGCTGCCGCGATAAGCGAGGCCAAAGAAACATACCCGAACGCGACAAAGACAATGAGCCATGTCAGCACGCAGAGAACGACGGCAAGGCGTAGCGTGGCGACCTGAATGGTCAAGCCAATAAAAACACCAAGGCTTGTGGCGACGCCTTTACCACCCTTAAACTTTAAGAATACGGTCCAGTTATGCCCACAGACGGCGATAAGGCCACAAAAAATATAGGACAAATTATCATGAAGCCCTAGAACATTTGGCACGACGACCACAGCTAGAACACCTTTAAGGACGTCCAGCAAAAGAACAATGATCCCCGGCGTTTTTCCCAAGACGCGGAAAACATTCGTGGCCCCCATATTCTTTGACCCGTGTTCGCGGATATCGATCCCTTTGCAGAATTTACCGGCTAGATATCCCGTTGGAATAGAACCCAAAAGATAAGAAAGAATGGACCCGATGATAAGCTTAACGAGAACTATCATTTAAAACCTTCGCTCCATTGTGTAAATAATCAGCGCCTGAGGCGATAGACAATATCCCGACAATAAACCAGAGGGCAGGAAAAAAAGGCAAGTGAAGAAAAACACCGACAATGGCGACCACTTGAGAAAAAGCGGTTAACCGCCCCAACCGTGAAGGAACAACATCAATACCTCCCCGCGTCAAATAAACTGCTGCTCCTCCTAGCAATAAGATCGCATCCCGGCTAATAACGATCAGCAGGATCCATAAAGGAATAGCCACGGGGGCCGCAAGATCCTTAACAATATACAAACAAATAAAAGCGCTCATGAGCAAAAGCTTGTCCGCTAAAGGATCTAAAATGGCGCCGATCTTTGTGTCTTGGTGATAGCGACGAGCAACGTAGCCATCAATAATATCCGTCACGATAGCCACAAGAAAAATACCTAACGCAACATAACGAAGATAGTCTTGAGATGCCTGATAATATACGATAGACGAAATAAAGAAAGGAACAGCAAGAATACGGATCAGCGTCATCATATTCGCAATGTTCATTGGCATCTTACGGCTCCACTTCTTTTAACTGCGCTCCATCAAAAGGACAGACGCTCACTTGAGGACTAAAACGTCGTCCGCACACAGGACAGTATTTAACACGCGCGGTGGTTGTGGACACAGCCCCCGCGACAGATTCAATGGCTGATCTTGCCTCCATCTGGCTTTCTGAGGTAGTGACGGTTTTATTTTTCTGATACGATGCCGTAGATTGGCAACCGCTGACCAAAAAAATAAGAATAAAAAGAAGCCGCGACATATTATTGAACCACGCGAATACGGTTGACGGGCCAATAGATCATTTCTGCCTTTCCTACTAAATAATATTCCGGTACAAATCCCCAAAAACGGCTATCCATACTGGAAGCGCTGTTGTCTCCTAAAACAAAATAAAAACCTTCCGGAACCTTGACCGCCTGCCCTTTCGCGCCAAAATCCCCACGATTATAATAATAATGATTTAAAATTCTTCGATCTTGAATCTTGGCTCCATCCACATACACGGCTCCTTCGCGGATCACCACCGTCTCTCCCGGAAACGCGATCAAGCGCTTAATAAAATCTCGCTGAGGGTCTTCAGGATATTTAAAAACAATGATGTCGCCTCGCTGCGGTTTTCCGTATCCCGGCAAGCGCCAATGCGTCCACGGAACTTGCGGCCCATATTTCATCTTATTGACCAAGACGCGATCCCCTTCCAAAAGCGTCATCCGCATGGACCCAGTCGGGATCTTGAACGCCTGAACGACAAAAGTTCGGATGACCATCGCTAAAAGAAAGGCAATGATAATGGACTCGGTCCATTCTCGCACAGCTGAATCTTTACGAAAAAAATTTTTCATATATTATATCCTCAGGACAGCGAGAAACGCCTCTTGAGGAATTTCTACCTGGCCAATTTGTTTAAGGCGCTTTTTGCCTTCTTTTTGCTTCTCCCACAATTTTCGTTTTCGCGAAATATCTCCGCCGTAACATTTAGCCGTTACGTTCTTTCCGACGGAACGAACCTTGGCGCTTGAGATAATGCGCCCACTCGCTGATGCCTGAATTTTGACCTCAAACAGCTGCTGCGGGATCAATTCTTTTAACTTCGACACAAGAGCCAATCCTTTTTCATACGAGCGCTCTTTATGGACAAGGCAGGAAAACGCATCGCATACCTTATCGTTAATGAGAATATCGAGCTTTGTAATATCTGTATGAAAAAAACCTTTAAGTTCATAATCGATCGAGCCATAACCGCGTGTGGCAGATTTGACCTGATCGTTAAAATCCACAATGACCTCAGACAAAGGAATGTCAAAAACAACCTTCATACGGTCTGAAACATAGGTGCTTTCTTGATAAATACCGCGTTTCGATTTCGCCAGGTCCATGATCGCGTCCATCATCGTCACAGGCGAAAAAATAGAAACAGATAAAAAAGGTTCTTCGATCTTTGCGATCGACGTCCAGTCTGGAAGCTGCATCGGGCTTTCGATCTCAAGGACCTCGCCATTTCGCTTTGTCACACGATAACTGACGTTGGGCGTCGTCAAAATAAGATTTAGATTGTATTCACGCTGCAGCCTCTCCTGCACGATCTCCATGTGCAGCAATCCTAAGAAACCGCAACGAAACCCATGGCCGAAGGACTGTGACGATTCAGGCTCATACACGAAACTGGGATCGTTTAAATGAAGCTTTTCCATCGCCTCGCGCAAGGCAATAAAGTCGCCGGAATTCTCCGGATAGACACCGGCAAAAACCAAAGGCTTCAGCTGGCGATACCCAGCCAACGCTTGAGCCGTGGGGCCTTCCGCATTCGTGATCGTATCACCGACGTGGACCTCGCGGGGCTCGCGAATATTACATGTGATATAGCCGACTTCACCGCTGGTAAGTTCACGGACGCGCTCGGCCTCAGGCTTAAAGACACCGATCTCTTCGATCGTCACCTCTTTACCGACATGCATCATCTTAACGCGCATGTTCTCCCGCAAAACGCCGTTAACAACACGCACGTAGACGATGACACCCTTATAATTATCATACTTGGAATCAAAAATAAGCGCTTGGGTCGCAGCCGCATCATCCCCTTCAGGTGCCGGGATAAACTCGACAACCTTTTCCAAAACCTCCTTGATGCCTAAACCTTCTTTGGCAGAACAAAAAAGCATATCCTTTTCTTTAAAACTAAAGATTTCATTTAATTCTGTTTTAACAACGTTAATATCAATATTCGCGATATCGATCTTGTTCACAACAGGAATGATCTCAAGATTATTCTCGATAGCCAGATAATAATTCCCGATGGTTTGAGACTCCACGCCTTGTGATGCATCAACCACCAACAGCGCACCTTCGCACGCACGCAAAGATTTTTCAACCTCATACGTAAAATCTACGTGACCGGGTGTATCGATAAGGTTCAAAATATATTCTTTGCCATCGTTCGCTTTATATTTAAGACGAACAGCCGACGCTTTGATCGTAATGCCACGTTCCCGCTCGAGGTCCATATCATCAAGGATCTGGTTCTGGAATTTGCGCTCATCGATAGCCCCCGTGGTCAGCATAAGCCGGTCGGCCAAGGTCGACTTCCCGTGGTCAATGTGGGCAATAATAGAAAAATTACGAATGAGAGATTTATCCATGCGGCTGAATATGATCTATAACTTTTTGAACAACATCTTGAATGGACATATGCGTTGAGTCGATAACGATCGCGTCATCAGCCTTTTTTAAAGGGCCGACCTTGCGCGTGAAATCTTTGGTATCACGTTCTTGAAGGTCCTGCTGAACTTCGGCGCAGATAACCGTCTTTCCTTTATCCTGCATCTCCTTATGACGACGGTTAGCGCGCTCTTCAAAATTCGCGTCCAAATAAAATTTACGAAAAGCCTTGGGAAAGACGACCGTGCCGATATCGCGGCCCTCGGCAATGACGCTCGCCTTGGCGCCGATCGCGCGTTGCTGCTCGACCATAACTTCTCGAACGCCGGCTGTGCGGGCAATATAAAAAGTATTATTGGTAACTTCGGAGGTGCGAATGTCCTCCGTCACGTCTTGACCGTCGAGCAAAACTTTTAAGCTATGCTGAGCGCCGATCTGCAGATCGATCTGCGTTGTTCTTGCTAACTCTGTTAACTTACTCTCATCATTGAGATCAACGCCTTGACGCAACGCTTTTAAAGTTAGCGAGCGATACATCGCCCCTGTATCCAGATACATAAAGCCAAGCCTTTTAGCAACTTCTTTGGCGATCGTGCTTTTGCCGGCACCCGCAGGCCCATCAATGGCGACAACGATCGGTGATTTACTTGAGGCCATCCCGCTTTTCCTTTGACCTTTTAAATGATTCCAGAAGAAAATTCTCATCTCCGGCAACAATAGCCTTACGATAACCCGCAATAGTTTTAATAATTTCGTCTAAACTCTTTGTCATGTTCTTTGCGTTTTGCATACAAATATCAGCCCATAGCTCTGGGCTCGAGGACGCGATACGCGTCGTATCCTTTAACCCTGTCGCGCAAAAAGGCAGGTAATCGCTCGGAAGAGCTTCGATGAGCCCATAGGCTAAAAGATGCGGTACGTGGCTTGTGTACGCCACGATCGCGTCATGTTCATCCGGAGAAATACTTTTAACGATCGACCCTACGCGCGTCCAAAATTCTGTAACCTTTTCAAGTGCCCCTTTGTTAGTTTTATCGATCGGCGTTAAAAGGCAATGGCTTTGCTCGAACAAGGAGGCTGTGCTAAATTCAATACCTTTTTTCTCTGAGCCGGCCAAAGGATGCGATCCTACGAACAAAACATGGTTCGGAAAATGTTTATGCGCGGCCTGGACGATCGTCGCCTTAGTACTGCCAACATCTGTCACGATGCATCCGCGTTTCAAATGGCTTCCCAGGGTTGAAATCAGCGTCAGAATGGTCTGAATAGGCGTGGCGAGAACAACAAGGTCTGCGTTTTCAATGGACTTTACGATATTGCTGGATCCTTGATCAATGATCTTGTTCTTTAGCGCATACTGCAGGGCCGCTTGTCGACGGGACACGCCAACAACTTCCCGCGCGAGATGATTCTTCTTGATCGCCATAGCTAACGACCCACCCAGCAAACCGATACCGACCACCGTCACCTTACGAAACATTAGAGGATTCTTATGGAAGCGCATATTACAAGTCCCGTCCGATCGCCACAGCGACTTTCTTCAGATCCTTCACAAGGCTAGAAAAATCCTTCGGTAAAAGTGATTGTACGCCATCCGACATCGCCTCCTCAGGATGATCATGAACCTCTATCATCAAACCATCCGCTCCAGCCGCAACAGCGGCACGTGACGCGCTACTGACAAAACTCCTGCGCCCCGTCGCATGGCTAGGGTCAACAATGATCGGAAGATGCGATAGCTCTTTCACGACCGCAACCGCATTAATATCCAACGTGTTCCGTGTTTGTGTTTCAAAGGTGCGAATACCGCGTTCGCACAAGATGACATCGAAATTCCCTTCGGACAAAATATATTCAGCTGACATCAACCATTCTTTGATCGTCGCACTGATGCCACGCTTGAGCATAACAGGCTTTTTGGCCCTGCCGAGCTCACGTAACAACGTAAAATTTTGCATATTCCGCGCGCCGACCTGCAAGACATCGACATATTTGATCATCAACGGAACATCGCGAGGATCCATCACCTCCGAAACAGTAGCGATCCCGTATTTTTCTGAAGCTTCCTTCAAATATTTTAGCCCTTCTTCGCCTAAACCTTGGAAATCATAGGGCGATGTGCGCGGCTTAAAAGCGCCCCCGCGCAAAACAGTTGCCCCCGCTTTTTTGACCTTCTCGGCGATCGATAGTAGAGTTTTGCGATTCTCCACAGCGCACGGCCCCGCCATGAGGATGACTCTCTTATCCCCGATCTTAAGATCTTTGCGAATAGCGATCTTTGAATTGTCCTTCTTAAACTCCCGCGAAACAAGACGGTAAGGTGCCAAAACGGGCATCACTTCTTCAACGCCTGGAAAAACCTCCAAAGGTGTTACGCGCAAGACATCCTCCGGCCCAATAAGGCCGATAACGGTACGCTCAACCCCTCGCGACACATGTGCCCGTAACCCCAGATTCTTCGTCCTCTCGAGAATATGCTGAATTTGTTTTTCTGTTGCCTGTGGTTTTAAAACGACGATCATAAGATCTCCTTTAGCGCTTGAATAAATTTCTTATTTTCTTGCGGGGTCCCGATAGAAACACGGATAAAATTCTCTAACCCCCAAAATCCCATATCGCGGACGATCACACCTTTGCGCAATAATTGTTGCGTTGCGACAAGGCTATCCGCTTTTAAATTGATCAAAACAAAATTTGCTTCACTCTCGATGAACGGAACCTTAAGCGCTCGAAGATTCGTATAAAGCTTTTTCTTTTCTTGGTTAAGAGCGCGAACCATTTTAAGATAACGCGCCTGATCCTTTAAGGCTGCTAAGGCTGCTGCTTGAGCCAAGGAGTTGACATTAAAAGGTTCCCGAACACGATTTAAAATATCGATCAGCTCCTTGTTCGCAATGCCATAGCCGACACGCAATCCAGCCAAGCTATAAGCTTTAGAAAATGTGCGGGTAAAAATAACGTTCGGATACTCCTGCAAAAGCTTCAGGCTATCCGGAAAATCTTTTTTTCCGACAAATTCATAATACGCCTCATCAAAAAAGACAACGATATCTTTTGGTAGGTCTTTTAAGAAAACTTCTACCTCGCTTTGCGTGACATAGGTTCCTGTAGGATTATTGGGATTCGCAATAAAAATGATCTTGGTTTTCTCTGTCACAGCCTTACGTATTGATTCTAGATCAAATCGAAAATCTTTGAGCGGGACCATGCGGATCGCTGCGCCGGCCACCTTCGTTGCGATCTCATAAATAAGGAACGTGGGGTGCGCGGTGATGATCTCATCTCCCTCGCCGGCAAAGGCGCGCGTGGCCATAACGATGATCTCATCAGACCCATTGCCAAAAACGATCTGCTCAGGCTCAACGCCAAACTGCTGGGCGATCGCTTGGCGCAAACAAAAACAATTCCCATCCGGATAACGATTGAGTTCCTTGAGCTCCTTGACGATCGCCTTTAAAACCTTTAGTGTCGGTGGATAAGGATTTTCATTAGAGGCCAGCTTGTAAACTTCTTTCAGGCCAAGCTCGCGCTTGACTTCCTCGATCGGTTTTCCGGGTAAATAGGGTTTAACGCTTAGAACATTTTTTTTAGCAATATTTCTCATAGGTCCTCTTGCGGATAAGATCCCACAACTTTTAAATATTTACACATGCCTTCGAGTTGATCCAAGGCTTTCTTTACTTTTCTATCTTCCCGATGCCCGATCAGGTCAACAAAGAAATAATAATCCCATGCTTTTTTCTTCGACGGCCGAGATTCGATCTTTGTTAAATTGATCCCCAGCTTACGAAACGGCACAAGCATATCATGAAGCGCGCCAATCTTATCTTTAATGGAAAAGATCAGCGATGTCTTGTCTTTTCCTGTCGGCGGAACATCCTGCCGAGCGATAACGAAAAATCGTGTCATATTGTGCGCCATATCCTGGATATTTTCCCTGATGATAGGCACTTCATAAACTTTTGCGGCCAAGCTTGAGGCAATCGCTGCCGCATAGCGCTGTTTGGCAGCTTTCTGCGCAGCTTCGGTATTCGATGCAACCCAGATCTGCCCTGCCTCCGGCAAATTCACCGCCAACCAATGACGGCATTGTCCGAACGATTGCGGATTAGAATAGATCGTTTTGATATCTTTTAAGTTTTCCTTAGACAACAAATGCTGCTCAACCTTGATCGTCGTCTGCGCGCAGATCTTCAGGTCTGAATCAACCAGCATATCGCAAGTATGTGTCACGGCTCCTTCGATAGAATTTTCAACAGGGACAACACCATAGTCACAATCGCCGTGGTCTACTTTCTGAAAAACCTCATCAATGCTATTACACGGCACATACTCGACCTGAGAGCCGAACTTCTTGTTCGCCGCCATGTGCGTAAACGACCCTTGCGTTCCCAAAAAAGAAATACGTAACGGCTTCTCCAGCGATAAAGACCCTGACATGATCTCGCGATAGATCGCTTCTAGGGTCGACGCTGTCATGGGCCCACGGCTAGCACTTCTAACGCGGTCTAGAACTTGCTTCTCCCGATCAGGCGCATAAATGCCTTTCTGATGCTTTTTCTTTTCTACCCCGATAGCAAGGCTCGCCCGGGCACGCTCATTTAGCAAGCGTACAATTTTTCCATCTATCGAATCTATCTTATTACGCAGCTTGGGGATGCTCATCCGTTCCTCCCTCGTTAACAGCAGCTTCAGATTTTTTCTCTTCCGTTATTGCTCCACCTTCTCCTGGGACAGCTTCTGACGTTTGAGGCAGCTCTTGTGCCCCCTCCTCTGCGATGGAAGGTGCATCTTCAGCCTCCAGAGGCAGAACTTTTTCTGCCGATGGAGAATACTCCGCTGCCTGCTGCTTGAACTCTTCGCTAATGCCTTGAAACGCTTTGATGCTATCCGAGCCCTCTTCCTGCAAAGATGCGAAATCTTCCAGCTTCGGAAGATCTGAAAGTGAGCGCAGGCCAAAGTATTCTAAGAATTCTTTTGTCGTTCCGTACATAAAGGGTTTACCTGGCACGTCCTTGCGGCCAGCGATCTTGATCAAATTCTTCTCAAGTAAATGCGCGACAACCCCATCAGAATTCACCCCGCGGATAAGCTCAATATCAAGCCTCGTGACAGGCTGCTTGTAGGCAACAATAGCCAAGGATTCCAAGGCGGGCTTGGATAATTTTTCTTTCTTTTGCGTGCGATAAAAGGCACGGACCGCATTCGCATAATCAGGGTTACTTAACATTTGATATCCGCCGGCAATTTCTACGATCACCATGCCCCGCTTCTCGGTTTCATATTTCGCTTTTAGCTCAGCGATTGCTTGGCGTAAGACGCGGCCTTCCACATCCCCAACGACCTCTTTGATCTCGTCAAACATGACCGGCTTATCGCTCACGAACAGGATCGCCTCAACCACACTATAAACATAATTTAAAGCTACATTGCTCTCTTGGGTTGGCTCGCTATTTGAAACTGCCTCATTGCTTGGAATGGGATCGCTGTTAGGGTCTAGATCACTCATGCGTTTTTATCCTCTGCTTATAAATTTCATTTAACAACTCTTCCGCGGTGGCCATCGATGGTGAACGGTCCAGCGCCGTCTTAATCATCGCTAGCGCTTCAGGCCGCTTATATTGCAACTGCAACAAAACAGACAGAACTTCTTCTTGAAAATCAGCGGCCGGCTTCAGGACAACTTGTGTTCCGGACGCTTTGTCTTGGATCAGCCCAAACTTAGCAACCTTCCCTTGAAGCTTTGCCACGATCTCCTTGGCACGCTGCATTCCGATCCCGGGCAATGTTTTCAGATAATTAACATCCCCACTATCGATCGCGCGCACGATCTCTGAAATAGGCTTACTTAAAGCACGAATAGCCGCGCGCGGCCCGATGCCGGACACCTTAATGAATTCTAAAAAGAAATCTTTTTCGATCTCATTGATAAAACCGACCAGCATAGGCACAGCCCGCGAAGGATCGTTCTGAATGTAATGATATGTTTTTAGCTGGATCTCTCCCTGGGCATCTTGTTGCTCGTCGATACGCGCAAGGACTGAGCTGGGAACAAGCACCTCATAGTACAGCCCCTGAACTTCGAGGACAAGGCCGTTCTCCTCCCTGCGAATGATTTTTCCGTGAATTTCAGCTATCATCGTCTATCCATATTCAAACTTAAATGACCAATGGCAAGGGCTAAGGCATCTGAAGCATCCTTGGTCAGCTTTTCTGCATCGATATGCAAAATATGCGCCACCATGGCCTGCGTCTGGTTCTTCGTGGCGGCTCCATTCCCCGTCAAGGCTTTACGAATACGTTTTACGCTATTTTCTGTTAAGGCAATATTCTTTTCTGCGGCCAAAAGACAGATCGCGCCTCTCACATGCCCTAAAACCGATGCTGTTGTGCGATACTGATAATGGGTATACAACTTTTCAAGGACCAACACATCTGGCTTATAGGTAACAACAATCTCTGCAAGATTACGATAGATCTTATGAATGCGCTCTTCCAGTGAATCAGCGGATTTAGGCTTAATAATGCCAGCCTCGATCAGCTGAACGCTCGCCCCTTGGGACTCTACGATCCCGTAGCCTGTGATCCGTGAGCCAGGGTCAACGCCGAGTACGCGCATAAGGCCTACTCAGAGATCTTTTCCATTTCTTCATCGGGAATGTCAAAGTTGGCATAAACAGCCTGGACATCTTCCTGATCTTCCAAGGCTTCCATTAAACCTAACACCTGCTTGGCATCATTGCCGATCACCTTGACGGTCGAGTTAGGGATCATGGTCACTTCCGCAGATTCTGTCGCGATCTTTTTTGTCTCCAAAGCTGCTTTGACCGCCTCAAGATTTGAAGCATCTGAGGTGATCTCAAACAGATCTCCTTCAGCCTTTAAGTCTTCAGCACCAGCTTCAAGAACTGTATCCATCAGCTCTTCTTCTTTGGCTTTATCCTTCGAAACGGTGATAAAACCTTTTTTACTAAACATCCACGCTGTGCTGCCAGCACCTGCCATGCTACCGTTCTTTTTATTAAGAATAGTACGCAATTCGGAAACAGTACGATTCTTGTTATCAGTAAGCGTTTCGATCAGAATAGCCACGCCACCAGGTCCATAGCCTTCGAACACAGCTGATTCATAAGTAACACCCGGCAATTCTCCCGTCCCTTTTTTTATAGCGTTTTCCACGTTGCTTCCAGGCATGTTGATAAACTTGGCCCGCTGTATCGCCGTACGTAATCGCGGATTGGTTTCCGGATTGCCGCCGCCTTCGCGCGCCGCCACAGTAACTTCTTTAATGATCTTGGTAAAGGCAGCGCCTCTTTTTGCGTCCGTCGCTGCTTTTTTGTGTTTAATGGTTGCCCATTTTGAATGTCCTGACATATACAACTCCTCCTCTTATTTGTTTGACTTCTTATACGATTGTTCATTTCACCCATAGCGGTGAAATAAATTTCAAAGAGTAGCCCGATAAGCCGAGTTCTGTGCCTCTCGATTTTTTATTGGCGAGATGGACGATCATTTGACTTACTCTAGCGATTGCTCACCAGACTCTTGCAGCCTACCCGAGAATCCTAACGAAGCGGATCACTTCGCCTCAAAACCTTTCGGTTCTGTGTCTTCTCCTATTTGGCCTTGCTCCATGCAGAGATTGCGGCGTTTCACTCCCCGCCGAAACGGGGCATCGTCACTGTAGCTCTGATCCTGCTTGCAAAAATGCAAGCGTCCCGCATTACCGGGATGCATTATCCTGCGGAGCTCGGACTTTCCTCCCCGAAGAAGAAAACTTCAGGGCGATCATCTGGGCTACTCTTACATGTTTTTAAAGAACGTGCGGCTAACCGGTCCGCGATCTCATTTTGCTCCCGCGGGATATGCTGAACTTCAACTGTCTTAAAGGCTTTCAGCAGCGACACCGCTTGATCATACAAAAACTTTAAATGAACACTTTTGATCTTGTAGACCCCTGTCACTTGACGGCAAACAAGCTGACTATCGGTTAGAACAGTGACATGGTCTGCCTTCAGATGCAACGCTTGCGTGAGGCCATAAATAAGCGCATTGTATTCTGCAATATTATTCGTCGCGTCTCCGATGGGTTTTGAGAATTCCTCGATAAGCTTATCATTCTCAAAAATAACGACCCCGATCCCCGCCGGGCCGGGATTCCCGTGGCATGCGCCATCGATAAAGATCTTTAAATGCTTGCTCACGCACCGTCCTCAAGATACAAAATACGCGCACAAAATTCACAAAAGACCAAAGACTCATGCTTTTGGATCTCATTCACAATCTGCGCCGGAACGTTCATATAGCATCCGCCGCACGCGTTATTTTTTACCGGCACCATTGCTAAGCCATCCTTGCCTTTGAGGATCCTTTCGTATTGAGTGAAGAGTTTCGCGTCGATTTCCTTCGCCTTTTGCTGACGCTGGGACTCTAAAACCTTTACGCGATCTTCCAATTGCTTGATCTCTTCCTCGATCACCGATTTCTCATCAGAAAACTTCTTCTCTTCCTTAGCAAAAGCCTCTTTTTCTTTTATGATCTTAGCGTTGACCGTGTCGACTTCATCAAAAAGAATAAGGATCTTTTCTTCGATGATCGACTTGTCCGCCTTAAAACTTTCGATCTCGGTCAGTTTTGCTTTATACTCTTTATTTGTTTTAAGCTGAGAAAGCTGGCCGTTGGCTTTTGCGATCTCCCCTTCTTTAACAAGCAGGTCGCCTTCACGCTCTTTACGCTCCAACTGCTTAGCTTTAAGCTTTTCTTCAAGCTCATGAAGGCCTGCCTTCTTCTGGGCAAACGCCGCTTTGAGCTCTTCGATCCTTTGGGGTTTCTCGCGCAAAGCTATTTTATATTCATAGAATTCTGCATCGAGCTTTTGGAGATCTGCAAGCTTTCGAATCTGATCTTGAATCAAAACTTCTGCCATAGTCCACATCTCCTTGCTGTAAATTCTGGTGGGCACAGAAGGACTTGAACCTTCGACCTCTGCCATGTGAGGGCAGCGCTCTAACCAGCTGAGCTATGCGCCCATCTTGCATTCTGGGCCCACCAGGACTTGAACCTGGGACCAATTGATTATGAGTCAACTGCTCTAACCGGCTGAGCTATGGGCCCCAACTAAATATTATATAGTTTAATATTATACTTACTTTATAGCTCTTGCTCAAATCCTAAAAACTGAAATGTCACAGTATACCAGATTTCTTTCTTTCTGTATAGGACGTTTTGCCTGCTGGATCCTTTCCAATAAAAAAGGGCCTATCGCGACATCCGATAGGCCCTCAACAGCACATTTTTCTTCAAAATGTTATTGCAACCCTTCGCCTTCCTTCACCGTCATATCCAAGAAGGTCTTAAGCCTGCGCGAACGGGTCGGATGACGCAACTTGCGTAATGCCTTGGATTCGATCTGGCGCACACGCTCGCGGGTAACCTTAAAGACGCTTCCCACTTCCTCGAGGGTGCGTGTCGAGCCATCCTTGATGCCGAACCGTAATTCTAAGATTTGCCGCTCCCGGTCATCGAGCGTGCACAGCACTTCGATGATCTCTTCTTTGAGCATGGAATGCACCGTTGCGTTCGCCGGCGATACAGCTTTTTTATCTTCGATAAAATCACCGAAATGCGTATCCCCTTCATCGCCGATCGGCGTCTGCAAAGAAATAGGGACCTGAGAGATCTTTAAGATCTCCTTAACCTTACCCACAGATATACGCATCTGTTTACCGATCTCTTTCGGCGTTGGTTCCCGGCCGCACTCTTGCACAAAGAGGCGGGAAATACGGATAATCTTATTAATGGTTTCCGTCATGTGCACCGGAATACGGATCGTGCGGGCCTGGTCAGCGATCGAACGCGTGATCGCTTGGCGGATCCACCACGTCGCATACGTAGAAAATTTATAACCGCGCTGGTATTCGAACTTTTCCACCGCGCGGATAAGGCCCATATTGCCTTCCTGAATAAGGTCCAAAAACGAAAGGCCGCGGTTAATATATTTCTTGGCGATGCTCACGACCAAGCGTAAATTCGCTTCCACCAAACCTTTTTTAGCATGATTAAATCTACGCTGGCGCTCACGGATAATGCGCATCTGCGCTTTCACGCAAGGCAAGGGCTCGCCAAGCTTCTTGATCAGTTCACGCTTTTCGTCGCGCATTTCAGCGATCTTAGAGGCCTTGCCCTTGGCCTTAATGCTTTTTTCTAAGCGATCGATCTTTTTCAAGATATCGCGGATCTCCTGTATGATCCCCTCATTGACCGTCGAGGTCAACTTGAACTGGGCAATAACTTTTCCAGAATCTTCCGTGCCTTTACGAGAATAACGAACTCTCTCTAGAAGCTTTTTGAGGTCTTTCATTAACCGTTCGCGGCGCTCGAGTTCATCTTTGATCACATCTTCGGCATTGATCTCTTCATTCAAGACTTTATTGATGATCTCGATCGATTCCTTACGGGCAAAAACAAGCTTAAACAACGCTTCGGCAAAGCGTGTTTCGGTTTCTTCGATACGTTTGGCCAGCGTGATCTCTTTTTCGCGGGACAACAGCGGAATAGACCCCATCTGTTTAAGATACATCTTAACCGGATCATCTAGAGGGATGAATTTATCACTGTAATCGACCTCTTCCTTTTCTTCTTCGTCGGAAGGCGCTTTGAGCTCCTGCGAGCTTGGCTCATCCGTGATCTCCATATCTTCGTCGGAATTCACGATACGGATACCCTTGCTTTCCAGAGAATCAAAGACTTGATCGACCTCTTCCGAAGATTCGGCATCCCCGGCCAAGGTATCATTGACCTCGTCGTACGTCAAAAACCCCTTGCTCTTGCCGAGCGTCAGAAGTTTTTCTAATCCTTCCTGGATACCTTTTGGTTTTGCTGCCTTTCGTCCCATGCTTACCCCTTTATGAGTTGATTGAATTTCTGCTTAAGTTCTTCCAAACGCTCGTGATCTCCTTCACTTTCCGCCTTTTGTATCTCATAACATAAATCTTTTCGCTGCGATTTCAATCGATCATTCTTGATCCGATTCACATAATCTCGTCGGAGAGATTCTTTATCGCTGATGACAAGATCACTAGCCGCTGTTAATTCTGAGAGAAATTGCAACGTTTCTTCATCTTTAAAATATTGCACCAAATGCGCCACGTTGATAGCTTTCTCGTTCTTGGACAAATGAAAAATATGCTCCATGACCGACCGCACTTGATCATCCTGAAAATCCTCCAGTTTCACTTCATTCTGGATTTGTGCAGCCATTTCCTGATCGTCTAAGATCAACTTCAGCAAATCTCTTTCTACGACGCGAATGATACTTTTTTGCTTGCGCACATACACAGACGGTTCTACCGTTGGCGCTGAGCCGATCTTCTTAAGCTCAATGCGTAACGCATCTTCAGAAACGGACAAAACATGCGCCAGCTGTTTCAGATATTCCTGACGGATGACCTCGTTTCTATACTTTGCGATCGTTGTGAGCATCTCCGCCGATATCTTAGCTTTGCCTTCGGCAGATTTCCCGTCATGCTGACGCATCAAGATCGTGATCTTGTAATCAAAAAGTGATTGAGCCGTATCCAAGCGCTCTTGAAAATCTTTTACTCCAAATTTTTGAATGAACGAGTCCGGATCCTCGCCACTCGTCAACAATGCGATCTTAACATGCATATCCTCTTCCACCAGCAGATCAAGGCTGCGCAAAGTAGCCATCTGCCCTGCCATATCCGCATCGTAAAGCATGACGACATTGCGGGTATAGCGGCGGATCAGGCGAATTTGTTCGGTCGTCAAGGCAGTTCCAAGAGAAGCAACGATATTTTCCGTCCCCGCCTGAAACGGTGTCAAGAAATCCATATACCCCTCGACGACGACAGCGCAATCTTTGTGAGCGATCGCTTGCTTCGCAAGATGAAGCCCGTACAAATGCTCGCGCTTGGCATACACAGGGGTTTCCGGCGAATTCATGTACTTCGCGCCGGACTCTGTTTTCATGGTGCGTCCGCCAAAAGCGATACATTTTCCCCTCAGATCAAAGATCGGAAAGATCACGCGATCGCGAAACCGGTCATAGAACCCCTCGCTTTTTTCACGCGGGATGACCAGCCCTGCTTTTTCCATAACGGAAAGGCTGGTATTCTTGCTGCGTAAAAATGTTATCAATCCATCCCAGCTATCGGGCGCGAAACCAAGCTTTAATTTCTGCGCAGTCTCGAGCCTTACCTGACGCTTCTTCAGGTAATCTTGCGCGCCATTAGCTCCTCGCTGTCCTTTGATCAAAATGTCATGAAAAAAGTCGACCGTAAGCTCATTGGCTTTTAGGACCATGTCACGCACGCCCATCGTTTCCGATGAGGCATCGCTGCTTGTTTCCGGAATAGCAATGCCGGCTTTCTGCGCCAGATGGCGTACCGCCGACGGGAAATCCATATGGTCATGGCTCATCAAAAAGCCAATGACATTTCCACCTGCGCCGCAACCAAAGCAGTGATAGATCTGCTTATCACGATTGACCACGAACGAGGGTGTTTTTTCATGATGGAATGGACAACACGCTTTAAAATTGCGACCGGCTTTCTTGAGCGTCACGTATTCGGAGATCAATTCAACGATATCGCAGCGGTCTAAAACTTGAGCAATAATTTCATCCGGGATCAATCCCATATTAGCGCCTCACCCGTCGAAATCCTGAACACTCGAGGATCTCTAAGCTTTTAATTCTTTTTTGCACTTTGTCCAAAAGAAGATTCAGCCCAAGATTATCACTGGCGATATGGCCTGCGATAACAACATTGATATATTCGTTCTTCACTTGTTTCACATGATTTTCCGACATATGCATGCCAATGACCGTTTTTACGCCTGCCTGAGAAAGCCGCGCAAAGACATCTCGCGAACCTTCTGTGCCCCCGGTCATATCAATAACGATCCTACCGGCTTTATCTTTTGGTTTTCCGACAATGATCCTAGGGCCTGCTTTCACTGCTGCGGCGATCCTGTATTCCGGCTCCTGAAACAGCCTGTCAATGATAGCGGCTAAAGTTTTCGGCTTGTGACGGTCCATCATTTCTTGCAAATAGGTCGCAACATGATTATCAGCCGGCGTATGGCAGCAAGCCAAAGCGCATCCTAATTGTCGCGCCACATCCACAACGCGTTCATGATTATCTGCGTGAACACTGCGGGAAACTTCTTCCATGCGTTTTTCCATAAGCTCTTTGGCAACTTTTTTATCAAGACCCAAGCGCACAAGCCAATCAATTTGCAAGGCCATGACTTGCGGTAATCCTGCTAGCCCTAAGCCTTCCGGATGATGCGAAAGGATCAGATCGATCTTTTTGCCTTCGCGCGCCAATTGATCAGCCCACAAAAGCTCCCCAATGCCAATGTCTATACCGACGAGAATGGTCTTGATCTCTTTTTTAAGGTCTCCACACAAAATACGCGTATCCGCATAAGGATTCGTCAAGTCTTCTTTGTCAAAGAACTTTTTTGCAGCACCCTTTGTTTGACGAAGATTCTTTCGCTGCAACCCCAAGAATTCTTGCAACTGCTTAGGACTGCGCATATCCTCGCGCCGGCCCTCGTGAATGAAAAAATGATGGAGTTCGTTTAAATGCAAGGTTTTAGCTTCTTATTTTTTTAGATCGGTTGCTTCTGCGGATGGTGTTTTCTTTTCCGGCTCCGCGACAACATCAGGGTTGATCTTTTCATTGGGAAAATATTTGCTAACGAAGACCTTGTGCATGCCCCGATAAACATCCGGAGCTAACTTGATCACATTGGAAGAGAAATACGATCCTTGAATGTTACGACTTAAATACTCTGTTTCTGTTACCATAAAAAAACATAACAGCAAGCTGCACACCAATGCTGCTCGTCCAACGGCTACGATCAAGCCGCCAAATTTATCAATAAAGGACTTGGCTTCGATCTTAAATAACATGTTCACCCCGTCGCGTACAAACTTGGCAACAAGGGCAACGGCGACCCATATCGCCACGAATGCGACCGCCTTGGCAATGCCGAGCTTAAAGAATATCTTGCTTTCCAGGAACTTCGAACATAGAGGATAATAATGAAAGATAACGAAGATCGCAGCTAAGACAGCGAAAAGATGAAAGATCTCACTAACGAATCCTCTTTTAAGCCCAATATAAAGAGCTCGCAACGCAATAATGATAATAACAATATCGATCCAATTTAGTTTCTGAACAATTTCAAGCAGCATAAGAATGATACCTCGTATTTTCTTGATTGAAGTTGCCAGAGTATAGCATGGGTTTTTTCTTGTGTCAAGAAAACGCTTACAAAAAGTGTTCGCACAACATATTGAAGATTAATGAGTTACGTCTTGTCAAGGGGGTATTATCCTGCGGAATGGTTTTTAATCTAAAGAGTATATTTTTAGACAGGTTTAAGAATCAATAGCTGCCGCCGGATTGCCGACAACAGACCATTCTTGAACATCAGCCATAAAAGTCATTCCAGGGATCGTGCATTGTGTCCCAAGCTCTGAATGATAAACATAATTACGGTTTGCAAAAGCTCCCAGGTCAATAGCGGCTGTATTTGTCAGGACATCGCCGCGGACCGACATGGCTCCCTTAAAATTAAGAGTTCCCTGCGATCCAAAAGTTCCATTAGCGATAATGCGATGCTCTGCTTTAAGATAGGCCTGCAAATTAAGGTTTTGCCCTGCCCCGACTGGGTCGATAATGATATCGTTCTGTGAGAAGAGACCGAGCTGGATCGTGGGATCATTTGGGTTGTTATATTCCAAATTTCCGGCCACGTGAATATTGCCCGTGGCAACAATTGTCATCGATTGAGCAACAGACCCTGAAATATACACATCACCGTTAACATAAATAATACCATTTTGGGTTGTATTATTACCTGCAAAATTATTCCTATCAATGACTCCCCCTCCGCCATTGGCAATGATCAGATTTCCGCTATGAAGATATCCTTCGGTCGCGGCTAAATTCTGATAATGGAGATCATCAATGCCAGGAAAAGGTGGTGGATCGATGAGTTCTGTCTTAGGCGTTCCTGTAATGATAATATTTGTATTGTTAGGATCGTATCCGGAAAGGTTATTAAAATACTGGACCGTCCCGTTGACCGTGATCGTTTGATTAGCCTGCAGACTCGCAAGCGCGACGTTACGCGCTGCTAAATTTGATCCAATACTCGCCCCAGCTCCTAACGTTAGATCGGAAATGCTTAGAATAAAAAAGTTTGCAGGAGACTGTTCTCGGACAATAGCCTGGATAACGCGCGTTGCCGTCTGTGATGCATTCTGGCCAGTCACCGTCAAGGAAAGAAGGTTCCAAACACCGCTTGTCGTTATATTGTTGACAATGGTCTGGTAGGAACCATAGGTCACACCATTATTCTGGATGGTTTGAACACCATTAGTTCCAGCCCAGCTTAGCCCATTGTACCTTAAACTATCCAATGCGTGCTGCAGGCCTGTTTCAGCAGCATAAAGGGCGTCTTCAGCGTTTCGGCTAACGGTCCCACGCATCGTTAACGAAGACGATCTCATGAACGACAGCGCGATAAAGATCCCAAAGAAAAGACACGCAACAAGACTTACTAAAAGCGCATATCCATTCTTTTTCTGTGTCGGTGAGATCATTTTTATCCTAATTCCTGATACCTAGTCTTTTTGTTCCTTCGATCGTGACAGGTCTCCCAAAAACTTGCTCAAAAATAGTGACTTGGCAAACAAGTACATTGGCAACGGTCACATCAATCGAAAAATTTGACGCTGCCTGCACGCCTCTTGCAACAAGCGTTTGAACCCCTCCCGAGGTACCTGTGGCTGTCCGAATGATCTGCCCGCCAGTAAAATCATAGACGATCGTCGAATAATTAAAATTTGCTGATGCAGGCTGAGTGAGCGTTAGCTGCTGGCCACCATTACCGATCGTGAAGCTATCGGCTTCCATCACATCTTCTTCCAGGACAGCAAAGAAAGTATCCATTTTCTCCTGCATCCCAACGCGGCTTAAGGTCGCTTCGTAGTCCGCCCAGCTGCCAAAGAAAAGAGATCCAAATAGTAAAAACACGACAGATGTAATGGCAACAACGATTATGACTTCGATCAATGAAAATGCGTTCTGGTTTCTAATCTTCATTACATGATGATCCCTGTCCAGACCAAAGTAGCCGTTAACGGTGTATTCTGGCCTCGAGTGACATCGACATTCTCGATCGTTGCGCTTGTGTATCCAGGCTTACTGACGATCACTTTATGCTTTCGCTGATCTGTCCAGAAAATATTTTGATCCAAGGTCATCCCTGCTGGCGGCCAGCTTTCAACTGCGCTCCATGTCTTAACGTTGGTAGCTGTTAGAGTATAGGTGGACGTAAGCGATCCAGAATATTGATAGTACTGGATAGTAGTATCGTTTATAGGGCTGGTGCCGTCTGTGACCGTAACTGTGATCGTCCCCATGCCTTGATTTAACAAGGAGCTGTCAAATGTTTGGAAAGTATTTGCCTGGACAGAAGCCAGGGTTCCAACTTTATAAGGAAAAGATCCGCTTTGTGTTCGCGTATAGTAACCCGGCGCGCTGATCGTATACCCATAACTATTCGATTGAGGAAGCCTGTAGCCACTACCGGCAGCGCAAACAACCTCATAATTACCACTTCCGTTCGTCGCTGCCGAAGCGGTATTGGGCCCGATATTGACCGTTGATCCAGAGACACCTCCCAAGGTAAGGTAATCACCAATCATCCCTTGGAGGTTACCACATTGTACCTGTCCCGGAGGCGTAATGCTTGCGAAAGTAAAATCCTTATCAGGTGTCGCACTGTCTTTGTAGATTGGCCCCACGGTCTGATAAGCAACGCGAGAAACACTTTGTGATTGACCACAGCATGCCACGTTTGGAAATGAAACATAAGCAACAGCACGTAATCTCACATAATAGTTAGCATTATTTGCGAATAATTCTTGGGCTGCTGGGACAACAACCTGATAGCTGCCGTCAGCAGCTGTTGTGGCGGATGCAAAAACATTGGAGTATCCTGTATCGTAGTGCCAATAGGAGGAAACTGTGGCGTTAGGAACGCCGACTGAGTTCTCATTATATACAAATCCTGAAACAGTTGCCGTTGGAACAGGATCGAGGATAAGGTTCATGTTGTTGATCTCATCACCCGGCTGGACACATAGACGGTCAGAGGCCGAATTTCCTGTAAACGGATTTCCGCAGGCGACATTAAGATAACCTGCGCCAGGCGTATAAATTTCGTTATTGACCTGCGCCGATGACCATCCCCGATAATTATAATTATTGGATCCAGCGCCTGTCGAACAATTCCGGCCACAAGCCCTCATCGAGGTATTCCACGCTTCGCTTGTGTGCAGCGTAAAACAACGCGATGTCACACCTGTAGGGAAAACAACTTTAAAATCAAATCCCGTGCCCCAGTTCGGATGGCCACCTACGATCAGCTGCCCCGTTAGATTGATATACGTATTACCAGCGATCGCGCCATTTTCGCGCAAATACAGCCACAAATTCGGCAAAAGCTGATTTCCGGCTGAGCAGCCCGGACAAGCCGCCGCCTGGCCACGGATATGCGCCTCCGCTAAAGGATCAATACAGAAATTATGGACCGTGCTTTCATTCGAATTAACAGTGATAGGGCCTTCTGTGGATGGGTCATACAAGGCCTTTGATGCGGTCAACGAATAATTCCCCGGCATCAAGGCAAACGTTCCGGTGATCGATGAAAAATCATATCTTCCCAGGGTGGCAGCTTGGTTGCTGGTCGTCACAGCTGTATTTTGCCAAGAAGGCCCTTGAGAGATATTGATCGAAACTCCAGACAGAGGATTTCCCGAAAGGCAGTCAGTCACTGTTCCTTCGATATTTCCCGCTAAAGTGTCCGGAGGCCGTGCGACAGTAAAGACATGGTCGATCTGTTTTTGCTGGCCACTTTCGGGGGTCCATCGGACAGCGATAGAAAATGTCTTGAGCTCTGTTGTGCCTGATATAAAAACAATACGATTTTCAAAAAATCCAGCTGGATACCCGGGTTCGTTAACAGCCTGCCAATTTCCATTCGCAGGATAGCTTGTGGCGTTCATCGCGTAGAAATTATTTCTATTATTGGTCATATCCTGGCGGATCTGCTCAAAACGCGATGTCATAACATTCTTGGCGACCTGTCGGTCTCTGGTGGATGTTTCTTCCATCGAGATCGAGGACAAAGCCATGAAGGCGGCAACAGATGTCAGGGCCAAAACCAAAAAACTAACCATGACCTCTACCAAGGTAAATGCTTTGGGGCGGGACCTACGAAAAGATTGAAGAAACATGCCGACCTCCTCCAATTAAGGCTGCTATGGATAACGCAAAATGCTGCAGATTAAGTATACTATACTTTGAAGTATCAGCAACGGACAAGTTTAGGAATGAAAATTTGTCAATCTTGGATGATCTGCGGGATAACCGTGATAATAACTTCCTTGTTATCCGTTGTTGTCTTTTCATAGCGAAAGGCCCATTTTAAGAATGGAATATCACCTAAGAAAGGCACTTTATAGATATTTTTCTTTTCTTCTTCGCTTAAGAGGCCGCCCAAGATAAAGGGTTGATTATTCTTGACCTTAACGCTGGCAAAGGCTTCACGGGTCCTCACCCAAGGATATTGATCGCCTTCCCCGCGCCAAGAATAGATGAAGCTCACTTCAGGCTTCACATTGACGACAACGTAATCATCCGCGATAATGGACGGTGTGATGTTCAGGCGGATCCCTGCCTCGGTAAACCGCACTTCCGTATTGGCTACGCCACCGGTCACAGTGGTGATCTCGTAAGGAATACGGTCTCCGATAAAGATGCTGGCTTCTTCACCATTAACGGTCGCGATCTTTGGATTGGACAAGAGCTTTGCCTTGTTGGTCTGGATCAACATATTGATAGCCGCGTCGAGCTGCATCGGCGTACGGGTAAATCGATAGATGTTCAGCGCGTTGACAGGGTCTGTGATGCGGGTCCCAATGGACAAGGGATCAAAGTTGGACTCCTGAAAAGAAACGCTAAGCTTGTCTGACCAATCAACGCCGATCTGCGATAAAGCATCTTTATCTACCTCGATCAGCTGTGTGATCAAGAGCACTTGCGCGCGAGGCTTATCGATCTCGGCAATGATCTTTTCAATATCCTTGATCTGAGAGATAGTTCCTACCACAACTAACGCATTGATCGTCCTATCGGAAGCGACAGATTCCGCCAGATCCTTAACTAGGTTCTTCGCATCTTCCGCATTGATATTCTTCAGGCGAATAACTTTATGGACCGCGGCCATATCAGCGATCCGGCTTTTAGACGCGACGAAGATCGAATTTCCTTTGATCGCATAAGATAGCTCATACGCTTGCAAAATAAGCTCGATCGCTTCCGCAACAGCGACATCCTTCAGATGGAGCGTGATCTCTCTATCCTTCGCAGATGGATCGACGACAATATTGATCCCCGCCTCTTCAGAGACAACGCGCAAGGCTTCGTCAAGTTTTAACGTTTCGAAATCTAGCGTGATCTTCTTATCTTTTTGATTCTCCAATAAACGATCAATATCATTCATACCATCTTCTACGACTTCCATTGATGGAGGCATCGCAACTATTTCATTCTCAACAACGGCAGGGGCTTCGGCAACAACCTCTGGAGCTGGAAAAGCTTCCTGCTGGAACACAGCAAGGTTGTCGGCCTGCTGCAAGGTCATTTCCTTTGCCTGATCCTCGTTGCGCGTCAAAAAACCTTCCTCAAGAGCACCTTTCTGGATCTCTGTGACAGTTTGCTTATCTTGGATCACGCTTTTTTCTAGGTCATTGATCGACGAGGTCAGATCAGATTCACCCGGGTTCATCTCCTGAGCCTGCACGCCAACAGACAACAGGCCTACAGCTAATCCAATAAATAAGAACAGCGCAATCCTTCTTTTCATTTTTTTGCCTCCGGGATTTTTAAATAAAAATCTTTACCATCTTTTTGGAGTCGCACTCCTTTTTGATCGATCTTCATCACTTGAAATGAGCTCACAAATCCTTTTTCGCGGACAACATAATTTTTCTTTTCCGCGGTATTGCGGATGAACGCGACTGGATTTTCTGAGACTAAGGTGCCTGAAAGCTCGAGCATTGAGACATCGCTTGCCACGACGGCCTGGCCGCCTTGAGATGAAGTAGCGGACGAAGCAATGAGCGGCTTAAAAATATCCCTTTTAAAAACAACTTTTGGCGGCTTGGCCCACATCACAGCTTCCGCCAGCGCCACCTGCTCTTCGCTCACGATCGTCAAGGCAGGCTGAGGCGAAACACTCTGAAATCTTTGTGAAAGATTCGGAGGAAAATCGCAAGCGCCAAGGCCTAAAAGGATCATAAGGATAGCGATAAAGGGTTGTCTTTTCATTTTGCGGCCTGCGTATTCGTTAACCCGCCTAAACTATAGAGATCCAAACGAAATTCGACCTGAACCTCAGGATACATCCTTCCGAGAACAAAGAAATCGCTCAAGGTCAATAACTGCTTATTTTTCTCAAGGTCAGACATAAAATCAAATACGCTCTTTGTCTCCCCGGCAATGCGGATCTTGTAAGGAGAAGACATCAAATAAATACCATCATCCTTTTGCGCGTCCACCGGGGCCGCAGGCCGTGAGTCCTTGGGCGCCAGAGGATCTTTGACCCTCACTGTTTCAACTTGCAAAGCCGTCATTTCTTTAAATTTAATATTGTAATGCTTTGAGGACCCCGAAATATTCTCCAAGAAAGCCGCAATGTCCTTTTCGGTGAATAGCAGCGCTTCAAAACGCTTAATATCCTTTTGATAGTCTGTCATGAGGCTATCGAACTTCTGCAGTTGCTCGGAAAGACGGACCTTGTTCGCCTCTAAGAAGCTAATATTTTTCCGTGTCCAGTCCGACGATGCCTCCAAGTACTGGACAATAAAGAAAAGGGCTCCAGCAAAAATAAAGCAGAGAAGAAAACACAAAGGTGTCGTAAAGAATTTCCGTTCCCGAGGCTTCATTTCGTTTCCTTTTTTTCGTCCAAAGGATCAGGCGCAACGATAACGCCTGTGTTGATCTCAAAATCTTGAACGATCTCTTTTTCAACTGTCGCTTCCCGTACAGACCTAAGAATGGCTTCTTTGAAATTCGTGACCGTGCGAAGGCTGCGGATATAGGTCGCCACGGCGTCGAGATTGAGCGCTTTTCCAACAAGACGGATCTCCCCCGCTTTTGAAAGATTAACTGATTCGACCCACGCGTCTTCCGGCGTCGCATTAGCAACCTTCATAAAAGTATCCGCCCAAGAAATCTTCTTAAGGTCGGATACGGCGGAAGCCTGCAGTAAAAGCCTTCTCTTGACGTTAATATTTTTCTGGCGCTCTTGATCAAGAGCGATCGTTTGTGTCTCAAGCGCCTTCACCTCATCATTGATCTGGCGGGATTGCCTTAACAAGTCTTGGTAGCCTGCATATCCTTTTAAAATGCTCGCGAACCCAAAAAAAGCTGTCACAAGCGCGACAATGCTCGCCCCGACCAATACCTTGCGCCGATAATCTAAGGTGCTTCTAAAATCCCAGATCTGTGAGAAATCAAAATGTGTTTTTGTTGAAGCACTATCCCTGGCCGCAGCTAAGCAAGGCAAATAAACAAGATTGAGGACAGGAGGCATTTTTGCTTTAAACGTAACCATTTTAGGTAAGGTCACGGCAACAGCATAACGATTGATATGAAGCGCGAGGCGTTTTTCAAGGCCGGCGTATTTTTCATTATCTACGATCAACAAAAAATCACAGATCATATTATCCCGCTGCGTTTCATAAGACTTCACAATGCGCTTCAGTTCTTCAGATAGATCTTTAAAAGCTTCTCCTTCCAAAGGTGCCCCAGCCTCCAGCGCATCTAATCCCCAGTCCATCGTATAGACGCCCTGGCAACCATGCGCGTTGACGAACAGAACGTAGCTCATCTGTTTTTCCAGGAGGACATACGCGATGTCCTTGGGAGGAAGCTTTTCTAAGGGAAGATCAACAAGGTTCAAAGGTGTCAAGCTGAACGATAAGGGCTTGAGGCCTGATTCTTTCAACAGTTTAACGGAAAAATCTATAAGATATTTTTCCACAACGCTATAAATTACGCGAACCCGCTTGGCCTCAAGAAGTTGATACCCCCGGTATGTAAAATAATAGTTACGCGCCGTAAAACGGCTGCCGCGCTCAATATCATTCACGATAACCGTTTCGGCTTCCTTTTGCGACATCGGCGGCAACAGCATTTCCTTGAAGACAACGCTGGAGTGCGTTAAGGCAAAACAGGCTTTCTTCTCCGAGATCCTATTCTCTCTTAAGAACGTCTTGAATTCCTTAACGAGAGACTTGATATCTTTGGATTGGAAAATGTCTTGGCTAAAAGATAAAAGGGCGGTCTTGTGAATAACGATCGACCGCCCTTTTTTCGTAAAGGCAAGAACACGGATAGCTTTATTGCTGATCTCAACGGATAACATTTTTTCCTAACGTAAAGAGTCCTTAATGAACTTTATAAATGCGTGCCGTTCGCGTTAAAGTGCTGCGCTTGGCTTGCGGTGATCGTCGGCATATTTGCAGCGGCAGCCCCTGCGGTAACGGTATAAGCCACGCCAGGTGTCACAGGGCAAACAGGCCATGCGCCATTGGGTAAATACGTCAAAAGATTGGCTTTCGCGCCGCATCCGTTAGCTGTCCCGTCTCTTCGCTCGGCCATGCACATTTGGATCGCGGAATCAATAGCTCGGAAATTCGCATCACAGGATCTCACGTTGGCCGTTCTCATACTTTGAATGGCGCTTGGAACCAAGAACGCCATAATGATACCGATAACGACAATGACGACAAGGATCTCAACTAACGTAAACGCTTTTCTTCTCATCTCTTCCTCCTTTGTTATGGGTTGCTTGATTTCCTATTATTATTTTATATCAATAAATACTTGCCCTGTATATAAGTAATTCGCTTTTCTTACTTGCCGAAAGTTCTCCACAGTGTAAAGATCGGAAAATAGATCGATGCCAGAACGAACAGAACAACGCCACCCACAAGAACCACGACCGTCGGGCCTAAAGCGGTTGTAAGCTTGTGGATCTCATAATCAATTTCTTCATCCAAAAATTCTCCAAGAATTTTTAACATCTCGATCAGCATACCGCTGTTCTCGCCAATGGAGATCATCTGAATAACGAACAAAGGAAAAAGGCTTGTTTCCTTTAAAGAATCACTGATGCGCCCTCCCTTGGCGATCAAAGGATTCGCCACCTTCATCTTCTTCTCCAGGTACAGATTGCCAAAGCTCCGCTCCGCCCCGATCAAGGCATCATTGATGTTAATACCACTGGCCGAAAGGGCACGCAAAGAATGAATGAACCGCGCCAATGCGGACGCTAGAATGACGCCGCCGGCAAAAGGAAGGCGTGTTTTGATAAAATCAATTTGCAGCCGTCCTTGATGTGTCGAACGATATCGACCAACAAGAATAAAGCCTACGACCGCAATGATAATACCCAGCCACCAATAGCGCAAGAATCCCGCCGAAAGATTAAGAAGGAAATGTGTAATGGGTGGCAAGTCAACGTTGAGCTTATCAAAAACATTCTTAAAGACAGGAACAACGAGGGTCAACATCACAACGATAACAAGAACTGTCACCACCAAGACGATCGCAGGATAGACCAAAGCCCGCTTTACTTTTTGTGTTACCTCGCGCTCTTGTACAAGATGATCAACGACGCGCTGCAAAACACCTACCAAGTCGCCTCCGCGCTCTCCGACCTCGATGAGATTAACGTAGGTGGGAGAAAACACAGACGGGTACTTCTTAAGCGACATGGAAAAAAGCATCCCGCGGCCTAGGTCCGTGATCATTTCGCTTAAGATCATCTGCAGCTGCTTATCCTCTGTCTGCTCCCAGAGAATTTTAAGGCTTGAAAGGATCGGAACGCCGGCTTTAAGCATCGCGTGAAGTTTTTGCGTGAAACGGATAATGGACTCAACGGAAACATGATAGATCAAAACAGTCTTACGCTTGGTGACCGGTGTCATCTCGAGAACAAAATACCCTTCCGCAGCAAGCGAATTAATTGCTTCTTTCTTATGAGCCGCATCCACGAACCCCGTTAACGGATTTCCGTTCTTATCTTTCACTTTATATAAGAATTGGCCCATAGCGTTCTCCTATCTTATTCCTTCCCTAGCAGCGTCACGCGCATCGCTTCTTCCAGCGACGTCACGCCTTGACAGACCTTACGCAAGGCACTCATCTGCAGCGTGCTCATGCCCTGAGCAATAGCCATAGCGCGAATGTCCGCCTCAGAAGCTCTGCGAAGAACGAGATCTTTGATCTCCGGCGTCATGCGCATCATCTCAAAAATAACCGTACGTCCTTTATACCCAAGGTAATCACAGTTAGGGCATCCTTGCGCTTTCTTAAATTGATAACTCCCAATTTTTGCTAAATAGGGCTGGATATATCTTTCCAACTCCCGTGAAACATCCTCTTTTTTTGCGCAATCCGGGCAAAGCTTACGCACCAACCGCTGAGCGATGATCGCGATAACGGAAGCGCCGATCAAAAAAGGCTCTACGTGCATATCGACAAGCCGAACGATCGCGCCCGGCGCATTGTTCGTGTGCAAGGTCGAAAAAACAAGATGTCCCGTCAAAGCCGCCTGGACAGCGATCTCTGCGGTCTCAAGATCTCGCACCTCACCGATCATGATAACATTGGGGTCTTGGCGCAAAATATGCCTCATGCCCGTCGCAAAGGTGTAACCGGCACGCACATTAACTTCTGTTTGATTAATACCGTTTAGCTCGTACTCGATCGGGTCTTCAACGGTCACGATGTTGCGTGTCTCATCGTTAAGCTTGTTAAGGACCGAATACAGGGTTGTCGTCTTGCCGCTTCCCGTAGGACCTGTGACAAGGAGAATGCCGTAAGGCGTTTCGACAACTCTCCTAAAAAATTCCTGCTCCGCATCATCAAGGCCTAAAAGGTTAAGATCGACCAAAACGCTTTGCTTATCCAAGATTCTCATAACGATCTTTTCCCCGTAAGAATCCGGTAGTGAAGAAACGCGAATATCGTACTCCTTTTTCGCAAGATTGATCTTCATCTTACCGTCTTGAGGTTTGCGCATCTCGGAAATGTCTAGACCACTAATGATCTTGATGCGAGAGGTCACGGAAAGCTGCAATTCCTTGGGGACTTCAAATTTCTTATGTAAAACACCATCAACGCGAAAACGCACGCGCACGCCTTCTTTTTGCGGCTCAAGATGGATATCTGAGGCCCGCTGATGGATCGCCTCACGGATCATGGAATTAACAAGTTGGACAACGGGGGCATCCTCAACAGCTTCTTCAAGCTTGCGAATATTGCTGACAGCCTCTTCTTTCTTCTCGCCTTTCTCTATTTCAATGTCATCGATCGCCGCCTGCAAACGGTCCGAAGAGCCAAACCACTTATCCAAGCAGCCGATAATACCCGAGGGCGTTGCGATGGTCAGCTTGATCTTGTAAGCCGTGAGATGTTTGATGTCCTGGATGATCCTCATATCCAAAGGATTAGCCACGGCCACCATCAAAGTATTTTCTTTGAATTGGATGGGAACAGCTTTCCATTCTCTAAGCTTCTTAGGCGGAAAAATATCTTTGAGATTCTCATCCAGGGTCAGGTCTTCATCAGCGATCACAGGAAGATTGAGTTGCTCAGACAAGATCTTGACGATGTCTTTCTCAGAAACAAAACGTTTCTCAACCAAGATCTCGCCCAGAAACTTTTTCTGGGTCTTTTGCAAGTCTAAGGCCTCTAGAAGCTGACCTTCAGAAATAATACCTTGGGCTATCAGGTATTCGCCAAGCTTATTTTTTCTATCAACGGCCATAAATTATAATATATCTTTTTTGTTGTCTTGGTTAAGCCATGTCTTGTAGGCTTTTTCTAAGATCTCGTTCTTTTGCGCGGGGTCAATCTGTAATATCTCGACGCCAACCTTCTTTGCCTTTTCTTCGCAGCTAGCCCAGGTGATCTTTCCAGTAAAATCTATCGGCGCCTTATCGGGTTCTAGGTATAAACTCATTTTCACGACAACCCCTTGCTGAAAATCTTGCCCTTCGATCTGAAGGCCAACCCCTTCCCGGGAAACATTATCCGTTTGAACTTCAGCCCTTGATCCATCCTCGAATGTGAACAAGATCGTTCGCAAGGAAATAGGGAATCGCAAGAACCTTCTCTTTTCTATCACAACAAGACCTCGCTAGACGGCCGCCGGCACTTCGTCGGCCTTCTGTAATTCTTTTTCATCATCGGTCAGGCGAACAGAAACGATCTTGGAGACACCGCGCTCCTGCATCGTGACGCCATACATCACATTGGCGCAGTTGATCGTCTTTTTATTGTGCGTGATAACAATAAATTGGGCGATCTTGGAAAATTCTTGCAGCAGATAGCTATAGCGTCCGACATTGGATTCGTCCAATGCGGCATCGATCTCGTCCAAGACGCAGAAAGGACTCGGTTTGACCTTAAAAACGGCAAAAATAAGCGCGATCGCCGTCATGGTCTTTTCACCACCGGAAAGAAGGCCGATATTCTGGAGCTTTTTTCCTGGAGGACGAGCGACAATATCGATCCCTGACTCCAAGACATTTTCCTGGTCGACCAAGATAAGGTCGGCCTCGCCACCGCCAAAAAGCATGCGGAAATAAATGCGGAACTCTTCACTAACCTTTGTAAAGGTATCCACGAACAGCTGCCGTGTCGTCTTGTTGATCTTGGTGATCGTCTGCATCAAAGAATCCTTAGCCTGCAACAGATCACTTTGCTGCTTTGTCAAGAATTCAAATCGCTGTCGCAGCTCTTCATATTCTTCGATCGCGACAAGATTAACAGTGCCAAAAGATTCGCAATGCTTACGCAAGGATTGGATGTCTTGATCAAGCTGATCAAAATTAATTTCTGCGCGGGCAGCGGTGATCTTGGCATGAAGAGCTTTAACATCTTCTTGATGTTTCTGCTCTGCCAAAAGTTCATCGCTGGTCAAGGCGCTCGCAACCGTTTCCGGAATGATCATCTCATCCAAGACAGGATCCGGTTCGCGATAGTTCATGAGCTCGTCAAAGCTGATCTTGTATGTTTGCGAAAGCTTATCTTTGAGGCTCTGCTCATTAAAAGCGATCTCCTGCTTTTTGAGTTCTTTAGCGTGGGCATTGCTCTGGATCTCTTCCAGCGCCACTTGCACGCTCTTGACCTTAGCGCGAACATCGGCAATGCGGACAAAAATTTCTTCTTTTTGCTGTGCGTATGTTTTTAAAACTTCCTGAAGCTCTTGCTGTTTGACCTGAACATCCGCGATCTTCTGCCTCAAATGCTCAATGGAAGCCTGGTATTCGCCCCTCTTGACTTGATCATTTTGATCATCGTCTTCAATGCGCTTCAGCTCTTCCGCGCTTTCGACCAAGGCACTTTCGAACATCCTGAGGTCATCTTGGAACGATTTTTCCTGTCCGCGGAAAGATTCCAGCTGTGTTTCCATCTGCGTTATCTCAAGCAAAGCATTCTCGCGCTCTTGGGACTTGGCGGCGATCTCTTCCTGGCGGCCCTTGATCGTGGCCTGAAAAACTTCGATCTCCTGGGTGATCGTATTCAGCTCTTGTGTTAAGGCATCTTCTTTTTCTTTTAAACTGGCCAGGGACTCTTTTGTTTCTTGCAGCTCTTGCGTAATGATATTGATCTCGTCAAAAAGTTTGCTCGACTCCTCTAGAATATTATTCTTACGCGCTTCATGACGTGACAGCTCTCTTTCCTGCTCGTGGATCGCAACACCCACGCGGCTCACTTGATTTTCCGCTTCGGTCATCTGGACGACCATAGCGGCTTTTTGTTCCAGATAACGGCTCACCTCTGCGGTAAGCTCATTGATTTTATTTGTGATCTGTTCTGGGTCGAGTTCAATAAACTTTGTTTCACATTTGATGTCATACAACGACTGTCCGCCCATCGAAGAAAAATGCGTGCCAAGGCTTTTCAACTGCTCCTCGGTCAAGCTCTCGACAGACTTGATCTTGCCGATGATCCCTTTTTTCTCATCTGTCGGAGGATGTGCTGTGATAAGAGACCCTTGGCAAGCTACATCAGCGCCAGTTTCGTATTGCGCATGCAGATCTTCAATGAATTCACGCTTGGACTTAAGGGCTAATTTTAAGTTCTCAAGGTCGCTGATCGTTTTGTCTAAAGCAGCCATCGCATCCTTAAGTTGCTGCCAAGCCTTTTCCTGCGTTTCCTTTTCGCTGCGAAGATCGGCGATCTTTTCTGAACAACGGTCCATATCTTCCGAGACACTACGCAGCTTATTATCCACATCCTCTTTTTCAGACCCCACTTTATCGTTCTCAAAATCCAGACGGCGTTTACGGGCTAACGCGTTCTGAAAACTCTTCATGATCTCCGTCAGGTCATTTTTAATATGGATCTGCTTGGTGGAGCGCTCGAAGATCTCCTCCTCTTCTTTCTTGATGGCATCCTTATGCTGGCGCATCTTTTCTTGCAAAGAATGTAAAAGTTCTTTCTTTAAATTAAGCTCTTCGGTATTCTTTTGGACGCTATCGACAAGATTCTGATAAGAGGCTTTAAGGCCCAGGACTTTTTCTTCCTGCCCACGACAACGTTCCTTGAGCTGGACCTTTTGCTCCTCATGGCGCAGATGATCCGCATCAATGTTGGCGATGCGCTCTTCGTTAAAATGAATTTGCCGACCTTCGATCTCGATCTGATTCTCAAGCTTAATATTCTCTCTTTGCAGCTCATTGGCTTTTTCATCAAGCTCGCTGATAAAACGATTTTCTTCGGCCAATTGATGATTTAATTTTTCAAGTTCATCAGAAAGCAGGCGCTCTTCCTCTTTATAGCTTTGCAGGGAATTTTCCAGGTCTTGGCGTTCCTGATTAAAGCTTGTAACATATTTTTGCGCGGCAAAAAATTCCAAAACCTTTAAACGCTCATACTCTTCCTTATATTTCTGCGCTTTCTTGGCTTGGCGCTCAATGGACGCGATCTGACGCTTGACTTCGATGATAATATCGTTACTGCGCAATAAATTATTCTCAACATCTTCTAGTTTGTTGAGAGCTTCACGTCGCTTGGCCTTATATTTTGTGATCCCAGAGGCCTCATCAAAGATCATACGACGGTCATCAGGCCGAGCGCTCACGACCAGATCCACCTTTCCTTGCTGAACCAATGAATAGGCTTCGGCGCCAACGCCTGTTCCCATCAACAGCTCCAAAATATCTTTTAAACGCACCGGTGTTTTGTTGAGCAAATACTCGCTTTCACCGGAACGGAAAAGACGCCGTGAAACGGTCACCTCTTCGTACTCGATCGGAAAGATCTTGTTTTCGTTGGAGAATGTAAGGCTGACCTCGGCAAAATTAAGAGGCGGGCGCTGATTGGTCCCGTTAAAAATAACATCTTCCTTATTAGAGCCGCGCAGCTCCTTCATGCTTTGCTCGCCTAAAACCCAACGGATCGCGTCAAAAACATTACTTTTGCCGCAGCCGTTCGGGCCAACAACCGCTGTGATGCCGGGCTCAAAATTCAGTACAGTTTTATCAGCGAATGATTTAAATCCGAAGATTTCAACGCGCTTAAGATACATACGGAAAACCTTTCTATTAAAAATGTTTTATGCGCTAGCGGCTTTATTCGTTGCGATATCTTTCACGATCTCGACAGTTTTATTAAGCGATGTGAACTTTGGCAATGTATCTTCGGGAACAACGATGCGATATTTTTTTTCGATCCCAGCCAAAATTTCTAATGCCATCATCGAATCCATGCCGAGGTCTTTAACAAAACTCGCCTCGCCATCGATCGTCTGTGGCTCCACCTCGAGAATTTCTGCCACCATGGCACGAAGGTCTTTCTCTATTACTTCCTTCGTCAAATTTGCCATACGCCCCCTCCTTGGTTTTGTGCGTCAAGCCATTGATCAATACGGTCTCTTTTAAAGCGCCACTGCCCGACGGTCTTAATAGCGGGGATCTTTCCCTTCTTAACCCAGTCGTAAACAGTTCGCTTCTTTACCTTGAGGTAAGATGCAACTTCTTCAATTGTCATTAATGCTTCGAAAGGCATTGCACTCTTTCCCTTATAAATACATATGCGTTGTTATTGTGCTAGATAGAAACATTTGATACGTTCATTGTCTACTCTATTACATTCATGACTTTTTGTCAAGTAATAATACATAAAAAATCGTTATAATACATAAATAATCAACAATAATCTATTATAGACATATAATCGCTATGTCATTACATTAAGTGACATCTGATTACATATAATACATATACAGTATTATCATAAAAAATATACTATTTTCTCATCAAATACAAAAAGTCATGAAAATTTAAGAATATACGAACACGCGATCTCTGTGCGGCCCAGGGGCCTTTCTTTCTGAGCCTGGTTCTCTATAATAAGGAAGACGGAAAATTCGAAAGAAAACAAAAAAAAATATTGCTTTCGCAACGCCTCTTGTGGTAGTATTGAAAAAGTTTAAGAAAGAAATTTCTTCTTTACCGAGTTAAAATCACAGCCCCGAATTTCCTTCAAACAGGAAGAAACGCTTAGGGTGCCATGATTTTTAGCGCGTATGTTTAAAACAAGGTAAATCAGACGGAGGATTATATGGATTATTTGCTGACCGAAGAACAAGTGATGTTACGCGACCTTTGCCGCCAGATCACGGATGAAAAGATCATGCCTGTTGCAGCCCATTACGACGAAACAGAAGAATTCCCTTGGGACGTTGTCAAGGTTATGGCAGAATCGGACATCTTTGGTGTCTTTATCGAAGAAAAATACGGCGGGATGGGTGGCGGACTTTTAGAGCTTTGTATCGCAACAGAAGAATTTTCACGCGGTTGCGCGGGTATTGCCCTAGCCTTTTCTGCGACAGCCCTGGGTACAGACCCCATCATCCTTTTTGGTAACGAAGAACAGAAGGAAAAATACCTCCCGAGCATTGCATCTGGAAAGAAATTAGCGGCTTTTGCCATCACCGAACCAGCAGCCGGATCTGATGCGAGCGCCATGCAAACAACAGCCAAAAAAGACGGCGATCATTACATTTTAAACGGAACAAAACACTTTATCACCAACGGTGGCGAGGCCGAAATATATACCGTTGTGGCCATGACCAGCAAAGATCGAGGCGCCCGCGGTGCTAGTGTTTTTATTGTTGAAAAAGGCACTCCCGGCTTTACGTTCGGCAAAAAGGAAGATAAGCTTGGCATCCGTGGATCAGCAACGCGCGAGCTCATTTTTACAGATTGCCGCATCCCGAAAGAAAATATGATCGGCAAAGAAGGCCAAGGATTCTTGATCGCGATGAGAACTTTTGACATGTCCCGTCCTGGGATCGGCGCTCAAGCTCTCGGTATCGCCCAAGGCGCTTTCGAAGCATCCGTGAAATACGCGAAAGAGCGTAAACAATTCGGCAAACCGATCTCAAGCTTTCAAGGTATTCAGTTCATGCTCGCGGACATGGCAACCCAGATCGAAGCGGCCCGCGCCTTGGTTTATGCAGCTGCGCGGCAAATTGATGCTGGAGCAAAAAGCCTTTCTAAAGATTCCGCAATGGCTAAGATGTTCGCCTCTGACGTCGCGATGAAGGTCACCACGGATGCTGTCCAGATCTTTGGCGGCTACGGCTACATGAAAGAATATCCAGTTGAAAAATACATGCGCGATGCCAAGATTACCCAGATCTACGAAGGGACCAATCAAATTCAACGTAATATTATCGCGCTCAATCTCATTAAGGAAATGTAACAGCGCATGAATATTATTGTCTGCATTAAACAAGTCCCGGACACAACGCAAGTCAGGATCGACCCTGCAACCAACACCCTGATTCGAGAAGGGGTCCAATCGATCATCAATCCATTCGACATGTATGCCATCGAAGAAGGCGTTCGCCTTAAGGAAAAATTCAATGGCAAAGTAACCGTTATTACAATGGGGCCTCCGCAAGCTGACGCAGCATTACGCGAAGCGATCTCTATGGGTTGCGATGAGGGGGTTCTCGTAAGCGATCGCGCCTTTGCTGGCTCAGATACGCTCGCGACAGGCTACACCCTGGCCATGGCGATCCGCAAGACCAAAGACTTTGACATCATCCTTTGCGGCAAGCAAGCCTCCGACGGGGATACCGCTCAAGTCGGGCCTGGGATCGCAACTCAACTTGATATTCCGCAAGTGACTTATGTAAAAAAGATCGAAGACATCAAAGATAATCACGCAACGGTTGAGCGCATGACCGAGGAGGGGTTCGAGATCATCAAAGCATCCCTTCCCTGTCTTTTAACCGTCGTGAAAGAGATCAACGAGCCTCGCATTCCATCCCTGAAAGGACGCATGAAGGCCAAGAAGGCAGAAATTCTATCATGGAAAGCCATTGACCTCGACTTAGAAGAAGAGAAGCTAGGCTTGAAAGGGTCTCCGACGTGGGTTTCCAAGATCTTTACGCCTCCGCCCCGCCCCAAAGGACAGATCTTCGAAGGCGACGGTGAAGATACCACAACAAAACTTGTTGACGCGCTAAAAGATAGATTAATTTAAGGAAGATCGCTCATGAGCATTCAAATCGTCAAAGATAAATGTACCGGATGTAACCTCTGCGTAAAGGTTTGCCCTTTCTGTGCTTTAACGGTCACGAACAAGAAAGCCTCCATTGACCTTGATAAATGTACAATGTGCGGCGCTTGCGTCGAATCGTGCAAATTTAACGCGATCGACCTTAAACGTGATTCGAGTAGGACCCCGAACCTGGAAGAATACAAAGGTATCTGGGTCTTTGCCGAGCAAAAAAAAGGTGTTATTCAATCCGTTGTCTTTGAGCTTCTCGGTAAAGCGCGTGAACTCTCCGAAAAACTTGGCGTTGAAGTGTCTTGTGTTCTTTTAGGGCACAATATCAAAGACAAAGCCCAAGAGCTTATTTATCGTGGCGCTGACAATGTCTACATCGTTGACACGCCTGAGCTGGAACATTACCTGGATGAGCCTTATACCAAGGCGCTCGTCAATGTCATTCGAAAGCACCGTCCTGAAATCTTCTTGTGCGGGGCAACGTTTATCGGCCGCTCTCTCATTTCTCGCGTTGCGGTCAAACTCCACACAGGCCTAACCGCGGATTGCACAGGGCTTGATATTGACCCTAAAGAAAGATTCTTGATGCAAACACGCCCAGCTTTCGGCGGCAACATCATGGCAACAATTCTTAGTAAGAATCATCGCCCTCAAATGGCAACCGTGCGCCATAAAGTCTTTAAAGAATCTGAGCGCGATACGGCTCGCAAAGGCAAGATCATTGAAGAGGTCATCCCTAAAACACTTTTGACGTCGCGTACAAAGCTCCTTGATATCGTGGAAGAGATCACCTCCACGATCAATATTGCCGAAGCGGATGTCATCGTTTCCGGTGGGCGCGGCATGAAAGGGCCTGAAAATTTTGCTATCCTTGAAGAGCTTGCTAAAGTTTTGGGAGGCGCGGTCGGTTCTTCGCGCGCGGCTGTGGATGCGGGATGGATGCCGTATTCCCACCAAGTGGGCCAGACAGGAAAAACCGTGTGCCCCAAGGTTTATATTGCCTGCGGCATTTCAGGCCAGATCCAACACCTTGTCGGTATGCAATCATCCGATATTATTATCGCGATCAATCAAGATGCGCATGCGCCGATCTTTACGGTAGCGAATTATGGCATTGTCGGCGACGTCTTTCAGGTGGTCCCACTGCTGACAAAAAAGCT
>Ga0172367_10000189_pt1 | contig 94548 bp, 93 predicted proteins | sample Lak10m_FD_114542 | JGI IMG/M metagenome (GOLD analysis project Ga0172367, IMG submission 114542) | Freshwater microbial communities from Kabuno Bay, South-Kivu, Congo - kab_022012_10m | ecosystem: Environmental > Aquatic > Freshwater > Lake | place: Democratic Republic of the Congo: South-Kivu... | reverse complement strand
TTTTTATCCTCTGTTTCATCTTCTGGTTGTGGATCTATAGGTTGTGAATCTTTAGGTTGTGGATCAAAAGATAGAGCACAGAAGTACCCCTCACCTTCTAGAGGCTTTTTATCTGTCGGTTGTTCAATCGGTGGTTGTGGATCTAATTTTTCAATGCCTTGTAGTGACTTTGGACATAGTGTTGCTAACGCAAACAATGAACTTATTAAAACTTTTTTCAAAATAGCTGCTCCTTTTTAGTGTTTATGTATCTTCTTACACAGAAGAATGATACCATAGCATTCTAAGTAATAAGGGACAACTACAACTTTAATTTGAAATATGAAGTTTTTGAAAAAATGCCCAAAACAGGACTTGAACCTGCACGACCATACGGTCAAGGGATTTTAAGTCCCTTGTGTCTACCTATTCCACCATCTGGGCATAAGATTTAGATGAACTTGCGATAGTATAGTATAGAGCACTCTATTTATCAAGGATCTTTTTTCCATTAATATCAAATGCTCTATAGATTCCCTTTTTACTCTTGTCCTTCTGGGACTTTAATTGAAGGAGACAACACCTTTTTCATCTTTTCTTTTAATGTGAGAGGCTTTTGAACTTCCTTTGAGCTTTCTTGACTATGTAGAGGGGCCAAAGGGGCTTCAGAAATAAGATTTGGGTCCTCAAGTGATGGGAAGAGGGGATTTTTTAAGGGTGCAGATTCAGCTCCTTCTTCAAAAATAGTGGAGGCTTTTTTTTCATTTTGACTATTGATGATATCCTGATATTTATGAATGCTGTCAGAAATAAGGGATTCTGGTGGGGTTAAAAGATGGCTAAAAAGTGCTTTTTGAAGGGGTTGCTCTCCTGATAGTGGGGTTAAAGATTCCTTTTCAACCCTTTTTCTATCTTTAGAATTTCTCTTATTTTGACCTTTCTTTGGATGCTTTTCTTTTGAAATACTTTTTGGAGGTTCGCTTAATTCTACACTCTCAGTGGGTTCTTGGACCTCCCCTTCCTGTACCTTTTGATCCTCTTTTTCTTTCTGATGTTCCTTAGAAGGCTTTTGTTTCTTTTTGTCTTTGGCCTTTTCTAAAGATTGCTTATTTGTCGATTCTGAACCTGAGCCAATCTTAATAGAGCTTTCTGTAGCCGCTTTCAATGCAAGACGTACTTGTCGCACTTGCTCTATTTCAAAATCTTGAGCTGGAACAAAAAAAGTGTGCGAGGGCTCGCCTGATCTATAGAAATAGGTTGTTCCAAAACAAACCACTTCAACAGCATCGACTAAATAGGTTGCCCCCGCTTCGTTTTTTGTATTTTTGATTTTTAATTTATACTCTTCTTTTGCTGATATGATGGTTTCTAGTATTGGTTCTCTTGTAAAATGCATAATTTATCTCTTCTCTTTAAACTTTTATATTGTTGATGCGATATATCTCATCAAATCACAGACTCTATTTGCGTATCCCCACTCGTTATCATACCAAGCAACTAACTTAAAGAAATTTCCGTTTAATTCTATTGATGCACCCACATCTAGTATTGATGATAGGATACACCCTTTAAAGTCAGTGGATACCACTGGATCGTCTGTTACACCCAATATCCCCTTTAAAGAACCAAGGGAATGAGCCTTCATTACCCTTACAATCTCTTCTAGGGACGTACTTTTTTCAACTCTTACAGTTAAATCGACCACTGAAACATCATTGACAGGGACTCTAAAAGCCATCCCTGTTAATTTTCCATCTAAAGAAGGAATGATCTTACCGACTGCTTTAGCAGCGCCAGTACTTGATGGAATAATGTTGTCTAAAATAGCCCTTCCGCCACGTCTATCTTTTTTTGAAAGGCTATCTTGCACTTTTTGTGTGGCTGTCACTGCATGAACTGTTGTCATTAGCCCTTCTACCACTGTAAAGGTGTCATGGACCACTTTTACAAGGGGAGCTAAACAATTTGTTGTGCATGATGCACAAGAAACAATGTTGTCTATTTTAGGATCATATTCTTTATGATTGACTCCCATAACAAACATTTTTGCATCCGATGGCGCTGTGATAATGACCCTTTTTGCACCTGCTTCTAAATGCTTTTTAGCACCTTCAAGACTTGTATAGATCCCTGTGGCCTCTATTACAAAGTCTACAGGGATATCAAAATAGGGGAGCTCCCTTGGATCTGCTTTTGCAAATACAGGGATCTTCTTTTCATCGATACATAAAAAATGATCCTCGGCATGAATTTTTTTATGAAGGGCTCCATGAATAGTATCATATTTAAGAAGGTAGGCTAAACATTCTGGTGTTCCTAAATCATTTATGAGAACAATCTCATAATTAGGATCCTCCAATAATGCTCTACATACCAATCTACCTATTCTTCCAAACCCACTTATTGCCACTTTCTTTTTCATTTATTCCTTATAGGAGTATGAATGTTTTTTCATCAACTATTGACCTAATAATAGAAGAGACTCAATGAAAAGTAAAGATGTGATTGTAGCCTTAGCTTAAACACACTCAATGAAGCAGGTTAATGCAGCATCGCCCACTCTTTTTTCAGAAAGAACGATTCTTGTATACCCACCAGGTCTTTCTTTATAGCGAGGACCTAATACATTAAATAGCTTATCCATTACAATTCTATCAATATTGTACATAGAAGTGTCCCCTTCTTTTGCCTTTCTTGCTTCTTTAGGTGTTAAAGAATTAAAATGCAATCCAAGGTGAGATAAAACTAATCTTCTTGCATGTAAAGTATCATTTTTAGCTAGAGTTACTAAAGGTTCAAAAACCTTTTTTAATTCTTTCGCCTTTGCTTTAGTGGTCGATATCGTCTCATGTTTAATTAGCTCTTTGGCCAAATTTCTCATCAACGCCTTTTTATGCGCCGTTGTCCTATTAAGCTTTGTCTTATTGTTTCTGTGTCTCATTTCTTTGTCCCTTAAGCTTTATCCGCTAACGTTTTAACCATTTCTTTTACATTTTCACGAGTGATACCATATTTAGAAAGATCCATTCCCAAATACAGTTCCATCTCATCTAGTTTAGCCTTAATTTCATTTAAAGACTTTTTACCAAAGTTTCTAAATTTCAACATATCTGGCTCTGGCATAATTACAAGTTCTGCAATAGTGTCAATGTTTGCCTGTTGGAGGCAATTTGTAGACCTTACTGATAACTCAATTTCATTAATTTTAAGATACAATTTATTTAAAAGTGTATCTCTATCCCCTTCTAACTCTTCTTGATCATCCTCATAAGAAATTGTCTGAAAACGCATTTCATCAAAAACTGAGAAATGAAGATTTGCAATTTGAGTTGCATAAGTGAGAGCTTCTTTTGGGGTAATACGTCCATCTGTAGTGATTTCTAAAACCAATCTATCCATGTCTGTTTCTCCCCCTACCCTAGCGTTTTCAACAAAGTAGTTGACAATTCTAACAGGTGAGAAAATGGCATCGATATAAATTTCGTTTACTACTTTATTAGGAAGCTTGATCTCTTCAGACGGTTTATATCCACGTCCAATAACTACTTTAAATGCAATTCTTCGGGTCATCGGCTTTGTTACAGTAAAAAGAACATGATCCTTATTAAGGACTTCAAACTCGCCATCTGCAACCACATCCCCAAGAGTGACTTTGTAAGAACCTTTAGCTCCTTCTATCATATCGGAAGTGACCTCAAGTTCTTTTACGATTGTCTTTACAGATCGAGCTGAGGGATCATCTCCCATTGGAAGCCTTCTTAATAAAGCCCCTTTCACATTTAAAATGATTAAAGTCATATCCTCAATAATACCTTCACAGGCCATATACTCATGGGAAAATCCCTCAAGCTCAATTGAGACAATGGCTGGTGACTCTAAAGAAGTTAACATAATTCTTCGAAGAGAGGTTCCTATAGTGTGACCAAAACCCCTTTCAAAAGGGCCAGCAATAATACGAGCCTTTTTATTGAAGTCTTCCTCCTCTTGAGCTTCGATTTTCACCTTTGTAGGTAGTTCAAATTTTCCATATTTTATTATTGGCTTATGCATATCTTTTTATTCTCCAAAATTTTTTACTACAGTGAACTCTATACTCTTCTTGTCTTTCTCGCTCTGCAACCGTTATGATCTACCGGTGTGATATCTTTAATCACAGTGATTGTCAGTCCACCGCTTGCTAATCCACGAATAGCAGATTCTCTTCCGGCACCAGGACCTTTAAGCTTTACTTCAATTTCTTTCATTCCCATTCCTGCTACAGTTTTTGCAACATCTTGAGCTGCAACTGTGGCAGCAAATCCTGTAGACTTTCTTGAGCCAGAAAAATTAACTTTTCCCCCTGAAGCCCAAGCAACAACATTTCCATGTGGATCGGTTACTGTGATGATAGTATTATTAAAAGTTGCTTTAATATGAGCCACACCACTTGATATGGAACGCTTTTTCTTTGCCTTTACAGGCTTTTTTTTCATTACTTTTTTTACTGCAATATCTTTAGCCAATCTCTACTTCCTCACGTGTTATTTTTTCTTGTTTGCTACAGTTTTTTTCTTACCTTTACGAGTTCTTGCATTGGTGCTTGTTCTTTGACCGCGCACAGGCAATCCAAGACGGTGTCTTGTCCCCCTGTAACATCCAATTGTAATCAATCTTTTGATATTTGATTGAACTTCGCGTCTTAAGTCCCCTTCAACAAGATAGGTATTTTGAAGATGAGAAGTTAACTGTGCAACTTGAGCCTCTGTTAGCTCTTCTGCTTTCATATCTTCGCTTAAATTAAGCGACTTAATTACATCAGCTGATCTTTTTGGTCCAATTCCGTATACATATGTTAACGCTATTACTAAACGTTTTTTCTTTGGAATATCAGCTCCGGCTATTCTTGGCATATTTCATTAATCCTATATTTAAAATTTTCCTGTTACTCTGTTTTTAGACATAAACCCTTCATATCTTTGCGTTATCAGATGAGATTCTATTTGCTGACTCACATCTAGAACAACCCCTACTAAAATCAAAATGGACGTTCCACCAAAGAATTGAGATATTGTAGGATCCACCGATAATAATTTCCCTACTATTGTAGGCAAAATCGCAATAAAAGCCAGAAAAAAAGCACCAATTGTTGTTATTCTTGTCATGGAGTGCTTTATATAGTCTTCTGTAGCCTTTCCTTGACGAACTCCAGGGATAAATGCCCCGCTTTTTATCATTTCCGAAGCGATTTTATCAGGTCTAAATTGAAGAGAGGTCCAAAGGAAGGTAAACACTATGATGAGTGTTACAAATAAAATAATGTACCCTAATGATCCTGGAGCAAGATATCCAGCTAAATTATTGATAATCTGCGAGCGTTTGATTAACATAGCCACAGTTGCAGGAAACATCAGAAGGGATGAGGCAAAAATCACAGGCATGATTCCAGCAAAATTAATTTTTAATGGTATAAAAGGTGATTTTTTACTCTCACCTGTACTATCAATGGATCTGCGCGCATACTGAATAGGGATCTTTCGTACCCCTTGAAGAATCATCACTGTACCGACAATAATTGCTACAAAAATCACAGAAAGGACAATTAAAGAGGTAAGGGTCAGTTGTCCAGCTTCTTGTGACTCTATATTTAATCCTGAAATGATTGTACCTAAGGTTCTTGGAACAGCAGCTAAAATCCCTAAAGAGATAATCATACTAATACCGTTACCAATACCCTTTTCTGAAATTTGCTCCCCTATCCACATTAAAAACAAAGTGCCTGTTGTCATAGAAATGATTGTCACAAGATAAAAAAGCCATGGAACGCCAAATGCTGTTACTTGTGTAAATTCTGAAAAGACAACCCCCGGTGTAGCGACATTAAAACCTAAAGCTTGCTTTGCATATAATGCCGATTGAAAAATGGCTATGAAAAGAGTGAGAACTTTTGTCCATTTCCCTAGCTTTCTTTTCCCTGCATCTCCATTTTCCCTAATTTCCTTTTGAAAAGAAGGGACAAGACTCATTAAAAGCTGAATAAAAATCGATGCTGTAATATAAGGCATCACACCTAGGGCTACTAATGTCATCTTAGCAAAAGCACCCCCAGTAAAGACATCTACGAGTTGAAAGAAATTTTGCCCGCCCCCTACTGCTTGCCTAAAAGACTGAAGAATGAGCTCTCCATTTATTCCAGGGACTGTGACATAAGCTCCTATTCTACAGATCAATAACATCAAAAGAACAAAACCAATTTTTTCTCTTAACTCTTTCACCTTAAATATACTACGCAGCTTTTCAATCATTTTAGATACGTTCTACCTTACATTTAGCGTTTAGAATCTTTTCTTCAGCACTTTTTGTAAAATGTTGTGCTTTGAAATCTACTTTCACAGTCAGTTCACCGTGACCAAGTATTCTAATTTTCGCTGATGATTTCTTAGAAATCAAGTTTTTCATTTTCAATGTTTCAAGAGAGACAATATCCCCATCGACAAACTTCTCAGAAATCATTCCAAGATTGATAGAAAATTCAGGTTTAAGGAAGCTTCCGCGAGTAAATCCTCTGATTGGAACTTTTCTAAATACAGGACGTTGTCCCCCTTCAGTTCCAGCTCTTCTTTTGTAACCAGATCTTGCTTTTGCTCCTTTAATTCCACGACCACATGTCTTACCTTTTTTTGATCCAACACCTCGGCCCACTTTCTTCATTTTTGGCTTTTGATTGTCACATATTTTAAGTTCATTAAGAGTTAACATTATGCCATCCTCGCTTCTAGTGTTTTCTTTTTATTTTGTAGACTTGCTAGTGCTTTTATAGTTGCTCTGACCTGATTGCTTGGGTTGTTCCCTGCTAAGCTTTTAGCAACCACATCTTTTAATCCACACATTTCTAAAACAGCTCTAATTTGTGATCCTGCAACAATTCCAGTCCCTTTTTCAGCTGCTCTGATGATCACTGTAGCTCCATCGGCAGTGGCTGTAACGTCGTGAGGAATTGTATCGCCTTCAATCTCAAATCTTCTCATACTCTTTTTGCCATCAACAACAGCTTTTGATACAGCATCTGCGACTTCTTTTGCCTTACCAAAACCCATTCCAATAGCTCCTTTTCCATCTCCAACAATTACAAGAGCTGAAAAACTAAATCTACGTCCACCTTTTACTACTTTAGCACAACGATTGATGAATAGGACTTTTTCTTCAAAATCCTTACTTGCTGATTCTTCTTTTTTATTTGCTCGAGTATTTTTTTTCTCTTCTGCCATGTATACTTATCCTCTTTAAAATATCAATCCAGCTTGTCTTGCACCCGTTGCAAACGTAGCTATTCTACCATGAAACTTATAGTGACCACGATCAAATACAACAGTATTAACCCCTTTTTCCAAAGCAAGTTTTGCTAACATTTCTCCTGCTTTAAGTTCTCTTTCCTTTCTGCTTTTAATCGATTTTAATTCTTTAGAAGCTGTAGATATACCCACTATAGTAGTTGAGTTTCTATCATCAATGATTTGAGCATATACGTTTGTTAATGAACGATGTACGGATAACCTTGGTCTTTCTGAATGAATCAAAGGCTTTCTAATTCTTCTAGCTCTTTTAGCTTGTCTTTTTTTTGCTTTTATTAATTCACTTTGCATAATTCTTCCTACTTAGATTTTTTACCGGCTTTTCTCTTGATATACTCACCGTCATACTTAACACCCTTTCCTTTATAGGGTTCAGGGGGTCTTTTTGAACGGATTGTTGCACTAAATTGACCTACAAGAACTTTATCTGTACCTGAGACATGGATCTTGGTGTTTTTCTCAACTTCAACTGTAATTCCCTGAGGGATTGAAAGTTCACAAGGATGAGAGAATCCAAGACTTAGATCGAGAATATTTCCTTTTAAAGCCGCTCTGTAACCCACTCCTACAAGTTCTAAAGTTTTTTTGTACCCTTGAGAGACACCGATAACAGCGTTGTTAAGGCGTGCTTTATCAAGGCCTGCAAAAGGTACATGCTTAATTGCTTCACTTATGACAACATTGGCAGTATTTCCATTAACAACAACAGACACTCCCTCATGTAGACTCAAGGTAATCAACCCTTTTGGCCCTTTTACACTGACTTTGGCACCATCGACTGTCACTTGTACACCCGTTGGCAATGTTGTTGGTCTTTTTACTAATTTTGACATTTTCAAGTTCTCCTTTTAGGTTCTACCAAACAGAGCAAAGCAGCTCTCCACCTATATTTTCACGTCTAGCTTTTTCTGCATCCATTACACCCTTTGATGTAGATACCACAGTCTTTCCTAACCCTCTTCTTAAAACAGGGAGTTGTTCAACTCCGACATATCTTCTTCTTCCTGGAGAAGAAACACGTTTAAGATTCTTAATCATCGGTTTACGATCAGAAGTATATTTAAGATAGACACGGATAAAATGCTTCTCATCATCTGTAAGAACTTTGTCTATAAATCCTGCTTCTATAAGAACATTTAAAATGTTCAAATTAATTTTGCTGTACAGGACATGTACAAACCTATGCTCTCTTGCTAGCGCATTTCTGATTCGAGTTAACATATCTGCTATTGGATCATGTATCATTTTAAGCGAGATCTCCCTTAATTACCTGTTTTCTTTTTTAAAGGCATACCCATTAATTCTAAGAACTCTACACATTCTTCATCAGAACTTGCAGTGGTTACAAAAGTAATGTTCATACCTTGTGATTTTTTCATTTTATCTAAATTTACTTCTGGAAAGACCGTTTGATCCTTTAGACCCATGGAATAGTTTCCCCTTCCATCACACTTTCGCTTTAATCCTCTAAAATCTGGAATTCTTGGGGTAGAAATATGTATCAATTTAAACATAAAATCATACATACGCTTTCCACGAAGAGTGACCATTGCACCGATAGGTTGATCTTCTCTAAGTTTAAAATTAGAAATAGATTTTTTTGCTTTAGTAACATAAGGCTTTTGACCTGTGATAAGCTCTAGATCGCCAATACAATATTGCAATATTTGCTTGTCATTTGCTGCATCGGCTAAACCCATACTTACAATAATTTTTGAAAGTTTAGGAATATTATGCTTATTCTTAAAATTAAACTTCTTCTGTAGACTATCTCTTACAACAGTACTATAATGTTTTTGATATTCAGATTTTTCCATATGTTCCTAAATCACTAAATTGTTCTTATTACCTTATCTTTTTTGTCAGCAAGGAGAATATAAATTTCCTTTTTGCCTTCGCTGTTATATCTAGCTCTAAGCTTATATCCTTTACCCTCTTGACAGTAAGCAACATTTGATATATTTAAAGGAGCTTCGAATTCAACAATCTGCCCTTTTCTACCATTTTGGTCGCCTTTTACATGCTTTTTCTTTTTATTTAAACCCTTGACTATGACTTTTGTTGAGCTCACAGCTTGAAGAGTTCCTTCTTTCCCTTTTTCGTTACCAGCAATAACAATTACTGGATCGCCAATTTTTAATCTTTTCATAGTTCCTTCCTAAATTACCTCTGGTGCAAGGGAAATAATTTTCATAAATCCTCTATCTCTTAATTCACGAGCTACAGGGCCAAAAATACGTGTTCCACGTGGATTTTCAAGCTTATCATCTAAAATTACACAACTATTTACGTAAAATTTTAAAAATGAACCATCAGCACGTTTGATATGTCTTTTAGTTCTTACTATAACAGCACGAACAACATCCCCTTTTTTTACCATTGACTTCGGTTGTGTTTCTTGTACAGAACAGACGATTAAATCACCAACACCAGCATAACGTCTTTTAGATCCTCTAAGGACTTTAATACACTTTACACGCTTTGCGCCTGTATTATCTGCAACTTCTAATTGTGACTCTTGTTGTATCATTGTTTATTTTCTCTCTGGTTAATAGTTGTAATGCGCCATCTTTTTAATTTAGATAGGGGTCTTGTCTCTCTGATAGTTACTGTATCCCCTAATGAACATTCATTATTTTCATCATGAGCATAAAACTTTGTATTACGAGAAATCACCTTTTCATAACGCTTATGTCTACCGGTAGATGTGACAGTAACAACAACTGTCTTATCCATCTTCACAGAAGTCACTTTGCCCATATAAGACTTTCTTTCATTTAGTGTTGTCATTTAACTATTGTCTCCTTGCTGCAATGCTCTTTTAACTGTATGAGCTCTTGCAATTGTCTTTTTAATCATCTTGAACATATGAGGTTTTTCTGCAGTTTTTCTTTTATTTGCAGATACTCTTAACTTCATAAGTTCTTTTTTCCATTCGATGATTTTTTTTTCTAGCTCATCTGTCTTTAAGTTTCTTATTTCATCTAGTGTCATAGGTTTCCTCTAATTCTTTACCGTCTCAAGTCTTTTTACAAATCTAGTTGGGATATTTAACTTGCCTGATGCAATAGCCATCGCTCTTTGTGCATCTGGTAAAGTGATATTTCCACCCACTTCAAATAATATTTTCCCAGGTCTGATATCTACAGCCCAATGATCTACTCCCCCTTTACCTTTACCCATACGAGTTTCAGCAGGTTTTTTAGTCACTGGTGTATGTGGAAACACACGAATCCAAACTTGACCCTTTCTACTAAAGAATCTAGTTATTGCAATCCTGCATGCCTCTAATTCATTTGCCTTTATCTTCCCTCTTCCTAACGCCTGCATTCCATAATCGCCAAAAGCTACAAAGTTACCTGCTTTACTTAAACCTTTAAGCTGGCCCTTTTGATTCTTTCTGAATTTTGTTTTTTTCGGTTGTAGTGCCACTGTAACCCCCTATCTTCCTGCGATTTCTTTCGACATTTCATTTCTAGTTATCCAAACCTTAACTCCTAAAGTACCGTAGGTTGTCTCAGCTCTTGCTGATGCATAATCTAAATCCACTCTCAAAGTTTGCATTGGAATTTTTCCTTCCTTATACCACTCTTTTCTCGCAATTTCTGCACCTGCTAGCCTTCCTGAGCATTGTACTTTAATCCCTAAAGCCCCTGCATCCATTGTTGACTGCATCGCTTTTTTCAAGGCTCTTCTAAAAGCTGTCCTTCTTTTCAACTGCATTGCAATAGCTTCAGCAACTAATTTTGCATCAAGATCCGGTCTTTTGATTTCTTCCACTTCAAGCCACACTTCTTTACCAGTGAATTTTTTTAGATCATTTTTTAAGATTTCGATTTCAGTTCCCTTTTTTCCAATCACTAACCCAGGTCTTGCAGTATGAATTGTCACTTCAACTTTATCTCCCATACGCTTAATTGTGATTTTGCTCGCTGATTGACAAGAAGGTTTTTGCATAAGAAATTTTCTAATTTTGTGATCGCCTAATAAATTCTCAGCAAAATGTTTCTTTGAAGAAAACCAGCTAGATTTCCAATCCTTTCTGATAGCAAGTCTAAAACCTGTTGGATTTGTCTTTTGGCCCATACTACTTTTTCTCCCCAATTGAAACTTTATTTTTTACATCGACACCAATTGTTAAATGACTTGTTTTTCTCTCAATTGGAGCTCTCATTCCGCGGCTTCTTGTCCAAGCTCTCTTATGAAATGTTCCTTTATCTACATATGCCTCTGAGATATAAAGATCGCTTTCATTGGCATCATTATTGTGAACCGCATTAGCAACAGCTGACTTTAAAGTTTTAGCAAGCATTCTTCCTGATTTTGTTCCTGTTTGATTCAATTGGAACAAAGCCTCTGGAATATCTTTCCCTCTGATTAAATTAATAACAACGCGAGCTTTTTGAGGGCTTACTTTTGCGTGTCTTGTAATTGCTCTAGCAAGAGCCATAATTTTCTCCTAATTTACTTCTTAGTTCCTGGTTTTCTATAAATACGTGTTGGAGAAAACTCACCGAGTTTATGTCCCACCATATTCTCACTAACAAACACAGGAATAAACTTTTTCCCATTGTGCACTTCAAAATTAAGGCCAATCATCTCAGGCGTTACCATTGAACGTCTAGACCAAGTCTTAATTGGAGTTTTTATATTCTCTGTTTTCGCTTTTGTCACCTTAGCACTAAGGTGATGATCAACAAAAGGGCCTTTTCTTAACGATCTTCCCAATTCCTACTCCTTATTTTTTCCTACGGTCTTTTACGATTAACTTCTTACTCTTTCTCTTAGATCTTGTCTTATATCCTTTAGCAGGAGTTCCCCAAGGAGATGTAGGATGACGACCTTTTGATTTTCCTTCACCACCACCCATACAACCGTCTACAGGGTTTGTTACTGTTGCTCGAGTAAGAGGTCTTCTACCTAACCAACGATTTCTTCCCGCTTTACCAATAACCATAAGGTTATGTTCAGGATTTGATACAACACCCAAAGTAGCTCTACATGTATCTTTTACTAAACGTACTTCCCCAGAAGGCATCTTTAACGTTGCGTAACCTCCACTTCTTGCCATAAGTTGCGCTGAACTTCCAGCAGATCTTACCATTTGAGCCCCTTTTCCTGGAATCAACTCAATATTATGAATGGTTGATCCTACGGGCATTGCATTTAAAGGAAGGCAGTTTCCTGTTCGTAAAGGAGCCTCTACTCCAGATTGAACAACATCTCCTTGCTTTAATCCACGAGGTGCAATGATATATTTTTTTTCTCCATCTAGATAATGAAGTAGAGCAATGTGTGAAGATCTATTTGGATCGTATTGAATTGAATCTACTTTTGCTTTTACACCATCTTTATCTCTTTTGAAATCAATAATACGATAATGTTTCTTATGACCGCCTCCACGAGCTCGTGAAGTAAGATGTCCTTTTGAGTTTCTTCCAATACCTGTGGTTTTTTTTGATAACAAAGACTTCAATGGTGTCGCATTCTTTGTTAACTCTTCAATTCCAGGGAGAACAAGAGTTCTTCTTCCAGGTGTAGTAGGCTTATATTTTCTTAGCATTTCCCGTTCCTATATTAACTTTCAAACCCTAATGAGGATCCCTCATGAAGAGTTACAATTGCTTTTTTAATTAACTTTGCAGCACCATGTCTGATCCCACGCTTTCTAGAAGTTTTTACTTTTCCAGGAAGGTTAACGATATTTACTTTCTTCACTTTTACATTTTGTTCTTTGTAGACATCTTCAATCTCTTTTCGAATTTCAATTTTATTTGCCCAATTGGCCACTACAAAGGTATGCTTTTCACATGTAAAGGCTCTCAAAGATTTATTACTTTCCTTATCTTTCAAAGAGGATAATACACTTGATTTCTCAGTTACATGCAACGCTTTGATCACTTCAGATTTTCTTCTATCCATTATTCCCTCTCACTAAATCATTTAAGTTCTCTACAGCTGTGTCTACAACAATCACATGTTGATGAGCAAGTACTGTATATCCATCGACATTTTCAATATATTTAAAGGAGACTTTTGGAAGATTTGACAAACTCTTTTGAAAATTTCTAATCTCTTCCCCTTCACGCTTGTTCACCAAGAATAGACAGCTTTTTTCTATTCCTATGTTTTTTAGGAAACTTGCCATGATCGCTGTTTTTGGTTGCTTGCATCTGCTTGATATCTCATCTTTGAAGAACACAACGCGATCATTTTCAATTTTTTCAGAAAGAAGGGTTGCAATAACCATTCTCTTTTCTTTTCTATTGATTCTAACGTGTTGATCAAATTTTGGTTTAGGGGTATGGACTCTTCCACCTCCCTTATATTGAGGGGCTCCTAAAAACCCTTGCCTTGCTTTACCTGTCCCTTTTTGAGCATGAGGCTTAGCCCCTGAATGGTTAGATTGGCTTCGATCTTTTGTGTTTGCCGACCACTGTCTAGCGTTTTCTCTTAAAGCTTTAATATAATCTTTTATTGACTGAGGATGTGCTCTTCCATCTGTTGCTAAGATAGCTAATTCAATTGGATTAAGCTCTTTTCCATCAAGGTCATACTGTTTACATTTCTTTGACATCGTCATTATCCTCTAATTACTTCTTTCCCTTGATATTATTTCGTACGTAGATTGTTCCGCCGTTTGCCCCTGGAACAGCCCCTTTAACAACCATCACTCCAAGTTCTTTATCAATATCGAGAACTTCTAAACCTTGAGTACAGCAGTTGGCATTACCCATTTGACCAGACCCTCTTTTACCTTTTTGCACACGACCATGAGAGGTTAACGATCCAGAAGATCCAATATGTCTAACCACAGGTCCTGAACCGTGAGATTTAGCAATACAAGCAACCCCGTATCTTTTCACAACCCCTTGATGACCCTTACCTTTTGTAACCCCATGAACATCTACATATGAACCGACTGAAAAGTAGGTAGAGTCAACGCTATCTCCTGCTTTCAAATCAAAAGAACCTCTTGACTCAAGCAACGTTTTCATCGGGGTAAGACCGTTTTTAAACTGACCAAGATCAGGCTTTCTCGCCCTTCTTTTTTCAGCATCACTTAAAGCAAAAGCTGCAAGCTTTACAGCCTCATACCCATCAGTTTCTTCAGATTTAGACTGAAGCACAAGGTGCGATTGAATTTCAAGAACAGTGCATGGAATATTTTTTCCACTTTTAGAACAGAAAACGCGAGTCATCCCACGCTTCTTTCCAATTAGAGTTAGAGACATACTATTATCCTTTATAGCAGTTTCCCTTCTCATAAAGAAGGCTGAATTTTGTTTAATCAGTAGAGCTGAATTCAGAATCTACGATAAGTTATGCAAAGATGTTATCAAATGGGTCTATTTAAACACAATGGTTTTTTTATTTTTTTTTGATTTTCCCCAATTTCCTCTAAAAAAAAATCGCGTTAGGAAATTCTCTCAATGAGTACAGTTTTTATTACGTAGACCTTTACTTGAGAAATGACAAAACTTGCCCCTATCATTGAAGCGATGATGAAAAAAATGATCCATTCTTTTTCTGTTAATTTTTCTTTTGATTGAGTCATCTAAAATATTTACTTTCAATATTTTTAATACCGCACACATGATCAATAATTTTTATTGCTATAAGAAGGACAAACGCGGTAAGAACAAGGGCTATAAATGCTGGCAAAAAAAATGTCGCAGAACCAAAAATCAATAATCCAATTGCAAGGATCGAAGTGGCAAGGACAACAAACTGAACGATGATCTCCCCTTGTTTTACTGCCAAATAGAGGGTAAGCTCTCTTAATTTTATAAAATTGCGTTGTTCTCTTGCGGTTTTAATTTGATCTTGGCAAGACTTCCTATTTTGGCCCATTTTTGTGATTAAAAGGGTGGATTGGATTAAAGATACAATGATATTAATCACTGTGCCTACAATAGGGACAGTGGTCAAAACAACCATTGCTAGCGAAGATAATGATGATACAAAAAAGACCACAAGGGGGGCAATTCCCTGACAAAGGGTTGCAAAAAAGGCCAACACTGAACAAGCTAGCTGTGCCCCTATATCTTTCTTCCCCTCATGGGTAAGGGGGGTAGTTGCTGAAGCTAAACCTGTCCTTGCTGCCACTGCCACTGAATCCATAACCCCCCCCTATTTTTACTCTTTAAGAATACCACTGTGAGGAGAAACTATCAAGATCTAAAGTGCACTTCTATTATCACATATTTTTTTCAACTATGTGCGTATCTTGAAAATGTAAGGATTTAGAATTAAATTTTTATGTTTATGTGTCGTACAATAGCACCTTACACTAGACTTCTTTGAAGAACTTGCTTTGATTGAAAAAATGAATTATTTTTGAGTACATTTTTTGAAAAAAAGATGACAAAAAGAATCATTTTAAAAACATAATAAAGTGTTGAAAGAAGTCTACTATTGGAAAGCTCTCATGGAGAGTAGAATTTTTTTTATGAACTAATCCACTTCATTCAAAAAATTTACTGTTCATGTTTCACTTCTTTTTATGTAATTAACTTCTTTTCATCATTTTAGACCCTGGAGCCATGGATCTGGGCCAAAAAAAATCACCCAAAAAAATTCTTGGGTGATTTTTCTTAAAAATAAAGTCTTTCTGTCTATGAATTTTCTTCAATTGAGACAGTATTTGACGCTGACTCTCCAGTTAATTTGTTTAGCATGGTTGTAAGCTTAGCTACATCTTTATTTGCAATCGAAACTGTTTTGTCTGCTTCAACAGCTCTTTTATTCAATGTCAGGAATCCTCCCACAAGGTTAGCAAGAGCTACAACCCCCATGATTCCAGCGACAATCAAAGGTGATACAGTAAGAGCTAAAACACATACGATTAAAGAAAAAATACCGGCAATCACAGAGACAACCCCAAGAGCCATGTTATATCCAGTTAGAACCTTTGCTTCTTCACTGTAAAATTTTACTCCTCGCGCTCTTTTTTCTTCTACAGTTATAGCTCCTTCAGCAATCTGAACAACCCCTCCAACAATTTCAACCACAGATCCAGCAATTCCTAAGCCAGATTTGACATTGTCTTTAACATGTAAAACTCCATTTTTTATAAAAAGCTCTATAGAATTAAGGACATTTTTAATTGTTATGAGTAATTTTGCCAGCATTTCAACAATTTTTATTTTAAGATCCCACTCTTTTTCTTCACTTTTTTCTTCTTTTAGTGCTTTTATTGCTGCATCAAGTTTTTGACCTTTTTGTACTAGTTCTAAAAGACCTTTTAAAGCGTTCGCAATAGAGAGCGCTTTTGCCCCATCTTTTAACTGCCGATCGATTTCTTTAGCTCCTCGAGCTGCTTCTGAATCCCCAAAAGAAGCTATCATTCTTATAAGAAACCCAACCGTTTTATCACCTGCTAAAACTGCACATACGGCTACTGCTGGCGGCATTTCATCACTTGACCAAACCGCCTTACCTTCCTTAATGGTTACTTTATAAGAAGCTTTACTGCTTGCGCCGTCTAACCCCTCTTGATCTTGCTCTAAATAATCTCTTAGGGTTTTTAGATCGTTCGTCAATGTTACTTTTTTTGCTTGATAGTCCTGGCTCGTTTTATCTAGTGCATCAAATCGTTTTTTTAGAGCTTTAAAATCAAATTTCGGACGTTTGTATCTAGCTTCGTGTTGTCCTACTTCTTCTAAAGAACCAGTGCTAGAACTCCTAGATCTGCTAGCTGAAAGCTGCTCAACAGCTACCCTTTCTCCTAATCCAGAAACATTTCCCTTGCTTCCACCTCCTCCCCTTCGTCCTGAAGATGGTGATGGACTTCTTTGAACACGATCAAATAGACCTTGTGCCGTGCCATCTGTTTTTTCTTCAGATCGGCTTCTTGATCTTTGATGAACTTGTCCTGATGGGGCTGTTTCATGCATTGTTGTTAGTGGAACTGATGTTGGCACTGAGGAATCTAACATTCTCTTTCTCCTTATAAAAGTTGCATCTCAAATGATTGAGATGGTGGGGTGTTTTCCTATTTTTTAACGAGAAATAAAATAACATTTAAATTGTAAAAAAACTAATTGTAACAATTTTTTTAGGTTTTTAAATTTCTCTTTATATTTACTAAAAGGGTACATGATGTGTTCATTAAATGCAAGTAAATAGATTGTAAAGATTTAAAAAAACTATACTCTACCTTGTACAATCACAATCGGAGTCTTATTTCTAGCTCCATTAATAAAATCTTGAACATCCATTGATTTCTTACTTTCTGGTTGCACTCTGCAGATCCGTATCACCCCATCCTTACAACCCACAAGCCACCCTTCCTTTTTAGAAAAACCTACCGTCTGAGGGTAAGCAACTCCATCTGAAGAATATTTTTCCCCTCTAAGAATCTTTATTAGAACCCTTTTCCCCTCTAATTCAACCTCTGTGATAGCCCCTGGAACATCCCCAAAGGCCCGAATGTGATTCAAAATGGTATCGACACTTTTTGTCCAATCAATCCATTCATCTCCCTTTGTCACCTTTTTTGTAAATGTCACCTCTCCCTTTTGGGGCGTTTTACTCACACAGTTCTTCTCACACTCCTCTAACCACTCCAATAGCAGCGACTCAGCTTTTATAAACATTTTTTTTTCAATATCGCTATGGTTTTCTTTTTCAGAGATGTTTAACTTTCCCATCTTTAAAATATCCCCTGCATCCATCTTTTTTACCATTTCAATAATGGCTACCCCTATCTCTTTATCCCCTTCCAAAATAGCGCTCCTTAATGGGGATGCTCCACGATATTTTGGGAGAAAAGAAGGGTGGATGTTTATAGGAAGTTGTTTGGGAATTGCAAGAAGCGCTTCACTTATAATCTCTCCGTAAGAAACAACGACAAAAAGATCGGGGGTAAACGATCTTAAAATGGAAGCAAACTCAGGTGTTGAGGCTTTTTCAGGTTGAAACAAAGGGATGTTTGGGTAGTGTTCTAATAAAAATTTTTTTACCGGAGGGGGCAACACTTTACCCCCTCTTTCTTTGGCTTTATCCCCTTTTGTTACAACAGCGACAACCTTTTTCCCATGAAAAAGGAGCGCTGAAAGAATATGCGTTGCAAACAGGTCCGTTCCAAAAAAAATAATTGATTGTGTAGAATCCTTCATAAGATTTTAAAGAACCTTTTCCATATTTTGAGCTCCGACCTCTTTCCTGTAAGGGGAGATCCCCTTTGAAGTAGTACTACAAAATTCTACCCAATTATCAATATGTTCACTTTGAGGGATCGTTTCTAAAATTTTTTCCCGTGCTTCGACCCATTTTAGCCCCATTTTATAAGTAATACGAAAGGCTTTGGCTAAATTGCGTTGCTCTTCATGGGAAAAGTGCCTTCTTTTTAACCCTACAATATTTAAAGAACTCACTTTACATGGATACCCAGAACATATTGCATAAGGAGGGATATCTAAAACAACCATTGACCCCCCTCCAACCATGGCGTGATCCCCTACCCTTAATTTTTGAGCAATGGCACATAACCCCCCTAAAATCACAAAATTTCCAATCGTTACATGCCCTGCAAGGGTCGCTCCATTTGTCATAATCACGTGGTTACCCACAATACAATTGTGCGCAACAAAGCAATAGGGCATAAGGAGGCAATAATTCCCCACCTTGACCCTTGTTCCATCCCCGCAAGATGAATTAATTGAAACATACTCCCGAATATCACAGTACTGTCCAATCTCTACAAAGGTTTCTTCCCCTTTAAAGCTCAAGTTTGTGGTTGGCGCCCCTAAGGTAGCAAAAGAAGCCACTTTTGTCCCCTTTCCTACTCTTACATTCCCTTCAATTGTCACATGAGATTTTAATACAACCCCTTCTTCTAGAGTAATACCTGGAGAATCTAAAATACAGTATGGACCTACTATAACCGTTTCATCTATCTTTGCATCTTTATGCACAATTGCCGTGCTATGTATTTTTGGCATTAAATTTTACCCTTTCCCTTTTATTATCGAAAATGTCATTTCCCCTTCAGCACACTTTTTCCCATCCACTTCAACTATCCCCTTACATTTTCCACCAACAACAGAGGCATGTGTTACCTCTAATATCAATTTCATCGTATCCCCTGGATAGATAGGTCTACGAAATTTAAAATGATCAATCCCTACTAAAACTTTAAGCCCTTCATAGGCCTTTAGTGAGATAAAAATAGCCCCCACCTGTGCTAAGGCTTCAACCATTAAAACCCCTGGCATCATTGGGTCATTGGGAAAGTGGCCTGCAAAAAAGGGGGCCTGTTCTTCCAATGTTTTGTAAGCGATCATCACCCTTTTTTCCATGTCAAACGATTCAACCCTGTCGACAAATAAAAAGGGCTCTCTGTGGGGAATGCGCCGCTTAATTTCTTCTAAATCCATCGCCCCTTGATCCACTTCCATTATTCCTCCATAATATTTTTATAGATCCTTTTTGCGCACTCTGTATGAAGAAAGTGCCCTCCAAAAAGGACAATAAAGTGAGCTCGCACTGGAGCTCCTACTAAAGATAAGTCCCCTATCAAATCAAGGATTTTATGTCTTACCATTTCATTAGAGCACCTAAGCCCCAATGGGTTTAATACCCTTTCTTGATCAATGACCACCCCATGATTTAAATCTCCCCCTTGAATCACCTTTTTCTCCACAAGAAGTTCAATCTCTTCTAACAGGGCAAATGTTCGACAAAAGCTAAGCTCTTCTATGAATGATTTTTTGTCCACACTAAGAGAATAAAATTGCGAAGAAAGAAGGGGGTGGTTTTTATAGGCAATGGTATAGCTGACCTTCAATTCTTCTGATGGAAGGGCAATAATTTGACCTCCTTGTGTATCTAAATAAATCGGCTGTTGTAGATAATAGATCTTTTGAACTCCCTGTTGGGCCGTAACGCCCCCTTCTTCAAGAAGTCTTACAAATTCTTTGCTACTTCCATCACAAATTGGAGGCTCAAAACTATCTAATTCAATCACAAGATCATCAATGTCTAAGGCATAGACAGCTGCAAGAACGTGCTCGACACATTGAATACTTACCTCCTTGTTTCCAAGAATTGTGCATCGTGGAGTCCCTTTTAAATGATCGATAGTTGCTTTTATAAGAGGGCTATTAGGCAAATCAAGACGCTTAAAGAAAATTCCCTCTTCTATTGAGGGGACAAAAGATAAGGTCACCTTTAGTCCAGAAAAAAGTCCCACCCCATCGATTGTGACCTTTTTACAAATCGATTGCCGGACCCTTTCCTTCACCGCAAAAGCTCCATGTTGAGCTTTGTATCCCTCCGATAGTGGCAATTGATCTCCTTTTCTTATCAAGAAAGTTTATTCTAAAGAGTTATTTTTGATCAAGTTTTTATGGTAAATGACATGTGGGATTGCTAAGGAAAATACAATAAGAAAAAACCATCCACAGTTTCCGATATAGGAAAAAAGCGTTTTGTATCTATAGGGTATAAACGACTCTATCAATACTCCCTTATAGACTGCTCCCTCTCCTTCTTTTAAAGGAAGCCTTTTTACCACCTTTCCAGTAGGGGAAATAAGTGCCGACACCCCAACATTTCCTGCCCGAATGGAATAGATCCCCTGCTCAACAGAGCGCATCCTTCCAATATCAAAATGACTTTCAATCAGCTTTGAATCAATAAACCATCCATCATTATGAATGTTAAGATGCAGCTGTGGGTCTAGCTTATTTCCTTCTAAAAAATAGTCAGGGAATCCTTCATCAAAACAAATCGTTGGGAGAATGTTCCATTTTGATTTAAAAACCTCTACCCCAGACCCTTGTTTAAACGACCCATCAAGGCCATAACGCCTTGCAATGGGTTGTAAAAAATCATAAGGAATATACTCTCCAAGGGGGAGGAGGTGATGTTTAACATATACCCCTAACAACTTCCCTTTAGAAAAGTAAAAGAGACTATTTTTTTCCTCAGCAATTAAGCCCACTGCAATATCGGTATGCAAATATAAAGAAAAAATGGTAAAAAGGTCGATATGATTAAATCTTTCTTTCCCATAAAAAAAGGGGATCATATCTTTTGGTAACATCGTTTCCAAATCTTTTTTGGTGTACCTTTCTAGGTATCCATCTCCTCCAAGGGTTGCTTCTGGCAGGCAGATTAAATCAAGAACATCTAAAGACTCCAGCCTCTCCCATAAACTTTTCACCTGTTCTTCTATCGCTATATAACAATCTTCTTTTCCTGCAAGAGGCCATTTTTCTTCTACTCTTAGCCCTGTCTGAACAATGGCCACATCGATTTTTTCTCCTGCGACCTGATAATAAAAATGGGTTAAATAAAGAGTGTATCCACAAAGAATAGGGAGAAAAACAGTTATACAGTAAGTAGCTGCCCTTTTTAAAGCGATCGCTTTTGCTACCATCAAACTTACAAAAATCACAATAAACGAAAGTCCATAAACTCCAAAAAGTGATGCAAGCATCCGTGTCGGTTGAAAAGGGGATAAAATCAATCCCACTAGGTGAAAAGGAAAGCCGCAAATGACAAAAAGACGAAGGTACTCACAAAAAGCAAATAGGAGGGATAGTTCACCCATTTTAAAAAGGGTTAGATCTTTTATACTTTTTGGGAAAAAGTAGCCAAACAGGGCAAACCCTATTGGGAAAAGGGATGAAAAAAATAGATAGACATAGAAAATTCCAGCCCCATGATACTTTGCCCCCCCTAGCCAGTACATGTGGACTAAAAAATAACAGACCCCCCATCCATAACAATAAATGGCTCGAATCTTTCTTTTTTCAAAATAAAAAAGGGATAAAATAAGGGCAGGATAACCAAAAAAATAGGCACAAGCACACGCTATCTTTGATTCTGGAGTCGCCCATAAAGGGATAAGGCTGACAAGAAAGAGGCATAAGCACCCTTTTTTAGAGTTCATCATGCACTATCACTTGTCTATCAATCATTTTATTTCCAGAAAACAAGAGAAAAAGCCCCCCAAGTAGAGCAAGGTTCTTTAAAAAAAGGACCAGGTTTGAATGCATTTGTTCTCCTTGGTAAAACCAAAAGGGAAAATAAATAAGGGTAGAGCAAACAATACCCAAAATAAGGAGAAAAGCCCCTAGTTTTTCAAAAAAGGAAAATAGAACCATCAATCCCCCAACAATATATAAAAAGGCGCCCATCCCAAGCAATACCGCAATATAAGAGGTAAGAATATCTAAAAATGTTCCTATAGACTCAAAATTTCCTTTAAACATTTGCCAGTTCACCACTGCGGCGTCTAATTCTGTGTAGGATTCATCCCAATTATATAAGGCAAACGCTCCAAAAATAATAAACATTATTGAAAGAAAGCTCCTTCCTAAAAGTCTCATCCACATCCTCCGATTTTCCTTTTTATATCCTAAAATCCTTTAAAAGGGTATACTTTTTCCCATGTGGAGCCCCTTTAGAAAAAAACATTTAGAAATTGTTCTTGAAACTGCTTTTCGATCAAAAGTTTCTTTAGATCTTCACATGCATAAATATTTTACCCTTACAAAAAGCCTTGGGTCAAAAGATCGCCTCTTTATCAAACAAGGGGTCTACGATATTATAAAATGGAAGGGGCTGTTCTCCTTTTATGGGGCAAACACCTCAAAAGAATTTGTTGAACTCTATTTATCAGAGAGCTCTCCACTTGGAAAAGACCTTGGCTTTCTCCCCTCTCATCAACAGGTAAGTTTTCCAAAATGGCTCTTTAAAAAAATTGTTGCCTCTTTAGGTTATGAAGAAGCAATGCAGTTTTGTAAAGAAAGTAATTCCATTGCCCCTGTCACCATTCGAATAAATCCTTTAAAATGCTCTAAAGACGATTTTTTTAACACTCATAAAGAACATTTAGGGCTTATTCCCTGTGAAAAAGCCCCTTATGGTTTTCATGTGGAAAAAAAGGTCCAATTTACTTCTATGGAAGCATTTGAAAAAGGGTTTTTTGAACCTCAAGATGAAGCCTCTCAATTAATTAGCACCTTTGTAAAGGCTCAAAAAGATCAGCACATTCTTGATTATTGTGCTGGAAGTGGAGGAAAAACCCTTGCTTTTGCCCCTGAAATGAAAGGCTCTGGACAAATCCACCTCCATGACATCCGAGAAAAGCCACTAATGGATGCAAAAAAGCGGCTAAAACGGGCAGGGATTCAAAATTTCCAAACATACCTTGGCAAGGACAAGCGATTACAGTCCTTAGTAGGAAAAATGCATACTGTCCTTGTCGATGCCCCTTGTTCTTGCACAGGAACCTTACGAAGGCGCCCTGATCAAAAATGGGCTCTTACCGAATCCTTTCTTGAAGAAATCACCTCTATACAAAAAGATATTGTCATCAACGCCCTCCCTTTTCTAAGAAAGGATGGCACCTTGATTTATGCTACGTGCAGCGTTTTAAAAGAAGAAAATCAAGATCAAACAGAATTTTTAAAAGAACGGAAGGATTTAATCTTTATTTCTGAGCACTTTATTCCCCTTACAAGAGGGGGTAGCGATGCCATGTACTTAAGTATCTTTCAAAAAAAATCTCTTGTGTAGAATCCCTTTTTACCCTACCATCATTGCTATGAAGTATTTCCCTATAAAAACTTTTTTTCTATCTTTTGCCTTTGGGGCAAGCGCCCTTTTTGGGTCAAACATTCAAATTCAAAATCGCATTTTAACTCAAGTTGGACATCAAACAATTACCGTCCTTGATGTAAAAAAGGAAATGGATAGACAAATCTATCGCAAAGATCCAAAACTCTTTGACTCTCCTGAAGCTACATGCAGTTACTACTACCAAAATTGGAAAAGCACCTTACAAAAAATCACTCAAGATGAAATTTTTCTCCTTGAAGCCGAGCAGATGAAATATGAAATCCCCTCTCATGAAATCACACAAAAGGTCACTTACCTATTTGGTGATAATGAATGTGAAGCCTACAGATTTTTATCTATCACACCAGAGGAAGCCACAGCCTCTGCAAAAAGAGAGATCTATTCAGGTCACCTCTCATGGTTTAAAATTTGGGCTCAAACTCTATCAGAGGCAACACCAAATGCGATCCTTGAAGCCTATAACTCTTATGCAGAAAACCTTTCTAGACAAGATAGTTGGACCTATCAAGCTCTATATGTCTCAGGGAAAGAAAAAGGGCTTGTTGATGAAGCGGCTCAAAAAATCACCTCCTTACTAAAGGAAAGTCACTCTTGTAACCTATCGGCGATCGTAGATCAAATCCATTCCCCCTCTCAAGAGGTTTTTGTCTCCCTTTCTAAGGATATCACTTTAAAGACTCATGAGCTTTCTCCTTCTCTTTTAGACACTTTAGCCTCTCTTGAAGAGGGGATGGCCTCCTCCCCTATTTGTGGAAGTAAAGGGGCTACATTTAATGCAAAAATTCTTCAACTTAAAGAGCATAAAAAGCAAGAAATCCCCCCTTTAGCCACAGTAAGTGAAGAATTAAAAAATGCCATTGTTTCATCCTTGGGCGACAAGCACACGCGGGAATACTTTGCTCCGTTGTATAAGGAATATGATGTCCAAGGTCTATTTGGAGAAGAACTCCTTACCAGCAAATTAGAACCTTTTTTACTTGTAAATGAATAAATTTCAACCCACAAAAATTTCCATAATAAAAAAAATATGGGAAGAAGAAGGGTTTACATTAAAAAAATCTCTATCTCAAAATTTTCTCATTGATCAAAACGTTGTTGAAAAAATCTTAAATGCCGCTCAGATTTCTGAAAAAGACACTGTCCTTGAAATAGGCCCTGGATCAGGAGCTCTTACTGTAAGTATGTTAGATCGGGGGGCAACAGTCTATGCTATTGAAATCGATCCCCTAGCTTCAAAGATTTTAGTAAAGTATCTACACGAAAATCCCCGATTTCATCTCATAAACCAAGATGTTCTAAAAGTGGATTTCTCCTTTCTTCCCATGGGAACTAAAATTGTTTCTAACCTTCCCTACCATATCACCTCCCCGATTATTGCAAAAATTGCTGATCATCATTTTCTTTTTACTGAGGTGATCTTAATGGTCCAAAAGGAGATGGGAGAAAGGATCATGGCAAAAGCCCCTTCAAAGAATAGAAGTTCGTTCTCTATTTTTACAAGTTACTATTTTGAAAAAAAATCTTTATTTGTTGTAAAGCCCACCTGCTTTGTCCCCCCCCCAACCATCGACTCGGTCATTATTTCCCTCCGCCCGAAAAAAAATCTTCCCTTAAAAGACCCAGAATCCTTTTTTAGCTTTGTGAGAAAGGCTTTTTCGCAAAAAAGAAAAATGTGCTCAAGTGTTTTAAAAGATCTAGAGATTAAAGAGTATCTAAAATCTTTGGGACTTAATGAAAAAGCGCGCCCTGAAGAATTGACCACTTTAGATTTTCTAAGACTATACAACCTTGCGGCCCCTTTTTGGAATGAGGAAAAAGAGGATAAAGATAGAAGTTAAGGTTAGGAAGGGGTAGCGTGCAATCCATTGGATCACTTTATTAAGGATAAGGGAAATTCTATAAGTTAGACAATAACCTATAGAATCTTTTGCAAAAAGTGGGTATTGGGCAATAGGTTGATAATTGCTACTATAAACATCTAAAGTAGCCACAAGGGAATTGGCATCTAGGGGCCCTTTTATTTCATTCCAGTTGACCTCAGCGAAAAATTCCTTTTCCTCGGAAGGGTAAAATTCTATAATGCAATCCTCACCAAGTTTTGCAATCAGCGCCTTATTTGCCCAAGGGTATTGAATAGAAAAAGCACTGTCTTGCTTGTTAAAAAGAAAGCGGCGCTCCTTTTTTTCCTCAAAGGCAGCAGTGAAAACTTTACTACAATCGTCGTAAAGCAAAAATCGATTTTCTGCTTTGTTTACTACAACAATGAGTGCGCGCTCCCCTTTTTTCCCATAGACGGCAATATTGTGTTTGGCTGCTTTATGGTATCCAGTTTTGCCCCCTATGACGTAGGGTAAAAAGTGACGCCCTTGCGGATCAATAAGTCTATTAGAATTTTTTAATGCCCTTGAAGGGGAAAAGTTAGTTTTAGGGATCTGATAATCATGAGTTGAGATCAACTCAACAAGGATGGGGTGACTTAACGCTTTTTGTAAAATGATAGCTAAGTCAAAGGGGCTACTGACATGCTCTGGGTGATGCAGTCCATGGGGGTTTAAAAAGTGGGTGTTTTTACATCCAATTCTCCGAAGGTAGGTGTTGATATGGAACATACAGCTTTCAATAGACTCAAAATAGACCCCAGCAAGGACATTTGCTGCATCATTAGCAGATTTTACAATCAAGGCGTAGAGTAAATCTTTCATAGCGATTTTTTCCCCTCCACGCAAATAAATACTTACCCCATCATACTCAAGAAGATAGGGAGGAAGTGAATAATTGCTTTCCTCTTTCACTTTTGCAGAGATCCCTTTTAAAAGTTTTTGATCACAGACTATCTGTTGATCGATATTCACTTCACATTCTTCAAGTAGGTAAAGAGCTAAAGCAAGCTTTGTCACACTTCCTGGATAGATCCTTTGATCCATATTCTTTTGATAAATGACATCCCCTGTCTCAGCATTCATAGCACAGACAAATGGAGAAGAGGTTGTGACTGAAAGAGAAGCGGCAAAAACGACCATAGGAAATAAAAAAAGCCACATCATAACATTTATCGTATCCATTAAATCGATTAAACTCAAGAAGTCTCAAAAGTGGATAAAAAAAAGTAAAAAAAAGTGTATCAATAAATTTCTCTGATCGCTATGTAGGGATTTAAACCATGTGCTCAAAAGGTGATCATGATCAAACCAGAAAAACTTGAAGAATACTATGAAAAATTCTTAGAAGACCCCTCCTATTGGGTTCAAGATGGCGTTGTTGAGGTTCATCTTGAAATGCTTAAGGATTGGGGCTTGCTCAATCAATCTGAGGAAGAAGAAAAGCTTCTTCAAGACCAATTTCCCTTCTATTTTCACGTCCTTGAAAATACAAGTAAGGTCACCTTATTTAACAATCAATTTATTGTTTGGATTATCCCTGAAATCATTCAAGAGCTTCATTCAACACGGGTGATGATCGCTCTTATTAAAGACAATGACTTGAAACTAGAAATTGTCTATACAACTAGTGGCGTCTATAATACTCCAAAATATGTCCTAAAAACTTTAAGACATTTTTTAACAGAGGTGATAGATACAGAAGAAGAGATCTCAAGCTTTCTTAAACAATAGAGCCTTTTAGCCCCTTATTTTTTTTGTCAAAGTAAGAATGTTTTGATTGTCACAATAACTATATTCCATTTTATCCACCATTTTATGGATAAATAGGATCCCTAGCCCCCCCTCTTTTTGAGTCTCACAACTTTTTGGAGGAGTTATTTCTGGTAAAAGTGCTGGATTAAAAGGGGTTCCTGAATCTTTTAGTTGAAATTGAATGACCCCTGATTCCTTATCAATGTCATAGGCAATTTCTACCAAACCGTCTTTCCCTTCATAGGCATATAAAATGATATTCAAAATGGCTTCTTCTAAAGCCAATTCAAATTTTTTTGCCTCTGATGGACCCATTGTAGTGCTTGCAATCACTTTGCGATAGTAGGCCATAATTGAATCTAACTGAGAGACCGAAGCTTGAAAACACTGCTTTTCCAAAAAACCTCAACTGCCTGTTTTGATCTTTGATTTAGCAAGTCTTGAAACTATTTTTTTTGCTAAATCTTCATAAGCAGGTCTGTAAGATTCTGCCTGAGCACCCTCTTCAGAGTCCAATTGACCTAAAGAGTATTGCAAAACACTTAAATCACCGACGTAAGGATCATTAAACTCAAGTGTCCCAGGAACTGTCGGGTTAACAAAATCGTAAATACTTTCTGCTTTTAGAAAAAAAGGTTCTATCACCTTTTCTCCTGACTTTGCATCTACAAGCTCTACCTTTGCAACCACCTCTCTTTGACCTTCTGTTGGATAAAAAACCTCTAAATCGGCGTTTGTTTGAGGGTTTCTATCCCACATAAAAGCAATTTTTGATGTTGAATCCTCTGTGATCGTTACAAGGAGCTTATATTTTGCATTTCGATCCTTGTAGTTGAACCTATTTGTGTAGGCCATTTCGCGCGCAATTTGATTTCTCAAAATACCCTTGGCATCCTTTTTTATTACTGGGATAGAGGTTTCTAATGCTCTATCCCCATTATGTTCTAATTGGGCTACTTTATAGTTGCAAGAAGTGCATAAAAGAAGACACACAGCTAAAAAGGAAGTCTTTTTCATTCAGCTCCTATCAAAATAGAGGATTGAGGGGTGTTTTGTAATTCTTTAAACTGGTCTAGGTTATAGGCAGCCACCTTTTGAACGGCCAAAGTCGCATATTTTGAAGAAGGGTATTTTGCAATCAGTGTCTCTAAATACATTGTTGCCGATATATATTTCTTTTTCTTTTCAAAGAATAAAGCGCTTTTATAAACCTCTTCAGCATACAAATCGATAATCTCTAGCATAGCCTCTTCCATTTGTCCTTTTAAAGAGCTTGATGGGTAGATTTCATCAAATTTTTTCTTATTTAAAAGGGCAAATTCATACCATTTTGGGTCAAGGTACTCCACTTTTATCTGCCTTTTATACACTTTCATGATTTGTATAAAAGATTCTTGAGCAAGGGGATTATTTGAAAACTTTCTTATAAGTTGTGAAAAACCCTCTACACTTTCACTAAATAGATCTTCTTGTAAATACATAGAGGCTTTTCTAAACATCGCTTTGGCAGCAAACTCACTTCTTGGAATTGTAGATATCACCTCATCATACAATTGATAGGCTTCTTGCCACATCGACTCAAGCCGTGGTAAAGCAGACACCCCCCACAAATGGCCGTAGTACCCTTTTTCAAATTTTTCTGCTATAAAGTATTTATAATGTAACGCTTCTTCAAAATGGGGCGAGCTTCCCTCTTTTTCAAGAAATTTTGTTAAATAATCATTTGCTAGATCAGGATCGTCCATATGGAAGTAACTGACTCCAGCAAAAAATAGGACCTCTTTAGTAAAAATCGATTCTGGGTAATTTTTTTCCATCAACGGAGCACTTCGGACAAGAACATCCCATTGTTTCTTTTCATAAAGAGCCTGAAGGCTAGAAAAATCACTTTCTTCACTTGCACATAAAAGGATTGGGAAGACAAATAATGCGATTAAATATTTTTTCATACTCTTAAGAGTGTACCTCTTCACCTTCAATAATGTCAAGAACTGGATCAAAGGACTTAAAAGAGCCTTTCATTTCTTCAGAAGATTCAATCCCCCTTGTCTCTTCAATATAGAGCTTTCCGACCCTTTTTTCATTCGAAATAAAGTGGACTTCCAAAGGCCTTGAACCTGGAAAATTTTTTATCATTGTCTTTAAAATAAGGACCCTTTTCATCGTCATTTTTTCGATATCTAGATGCAGTTGTACAGGGACCATTTTTTTTTGTTCTTTAAGATCATTACTTACCCTCTTTTTTATACTTTTACTCGCTTTATTAAAGGAGGCTTCAATCTCTTCTCCCTTTTCTTTGATCTCTTCTAATCTAAACATATCTTTACAAGAAAGACGAAGCGCCCCTTCATTATCATCGGTAGATAAAATTCCAATATAGAGGGCATTTTCTTCCAAAATGGGGGCAATTTTCTCGTAAAGATCGGGCCAAATGGGGATTTCAAAGCGCTGATCTCCGTCACTTACCACACAAATAGCAAATTTCTTTTTCGTCCTTTGAGCCACTTTTACATTGACCCCATCCATTACAAAAGGGACCTTAAAAACCTCTTGAGGGGCCCCTTCCATCACCTCTAAAAAGCTTTTACAACCAAGAGCCTCGACAGCCTCTTTATAGCTTCCTAATGGATGGCCTGTGACGTAAAAGCCTAAAAGTTCCCTTTCATACTTCAATTTTTCAAGGTCTTCAAACTCTTCATCACTAGGGGGAGGAGCTTTTTCATTTTTTCCCATCTCTTGATCAGAAAAAAAATCTAAAATCCCTTTCTTTTTCTCCTTTTTCACTTTTGAGATCCTCTCAAATTGGTCTTGTAAATAAAGAAAAAGTTGCTTTCGCTTCCATCCTGTATAGTCAAAGCAGCCGGCTAAAATCAAGTTCTCCACCATTTTTTTTCCAACGGAAGAAAAATCCACCCGTGTGAGAAAATTTTCTAATGAGTGAAAAGGGCCCCCTTTTCTACGCTGATGAGAAATTTCTAAGACCACCCCTTCTCCCACCCCTTTTATCGCTGAAAGGGCAAATCGTACCCCTTTATCGGTAGCAATGAAATAGGGGTATGACTCATTGATATCAGGGGGTAAAATAGGGATTCCCATATTCAAAGCTTCAGCAATATGTTTTGACACTTTTGAAATATCTTGCATGTCAGAGGTCATTAACCCAGCTGTCCATTCATAAGGAAAATTGGCCTTTAAATAGGCTGTTACGTAGCTAATGTAGCCATAGGCTGTAGCATGTGATTTATTAAATCCGTAGGAAGCAAATTTTTCTACCTTATTGAAAATAGCCAACGCTTGCTCTTCATTGACCCCTTTTTCCTTTGCCCCTTGTCGAAATTTTTCCCTTTGTCTTCCCATCTCTTCGTGATCTTTTTTACCCATCGCACGACGTAAGACATCCCCTTCTCCTAAACTATATCCAGCAAGTAATGAGGCAATCTGCATCACCTGCTCTTGATAGACCATAATGCCATAGGTCTCTTTTAAAATGTCTACAAGCCCTTTATGATCATATTCTATCTTTTCTTTACCATGCTTACGATTGATAAATGAAGGGATCATATCCATCGGCCCTGGTCTATATAAAGCGCCCACAGCAATAATTTCTTCAAAGCAATCAACATGCAGTTGTTTCACAAGTTCTTGCATACCCAAAGACTCTAACTGAAATATCCCAGAAGTTTTTCCCTGGTTTAAAAGCTCAAAGGTTTTTTTATCATGAAGGGATAAGTTCACCCAATCTAAATCAATCCCTTTATGCATTGAGATGGCATCGACTGTTTTTTGAATAGAGGTCAAGGTTTTTAACCCTAAGAAGTCAATTTTCAACATCCCCACTTTTTCTACAGGCTTCATTGAAAATTGAGTCACAAGTAAATCGGTGTCTTTTGCATTGCACACAGGGATTACATCTGTCAAGGGAAGCTCAGAAATAATCACCCCTGCAGCATGAACCCCTGTATTTCGAACGCTCCCTTCTAATTTCTTTGCTAAATCAATAAGGATTTTTACATCTTTTTCTTCATCAATTAACCGTTTAAGCTCTTTATCTAGTGCCACAGCTTGATCAATTGTTGCCCCCACTTCCTCAGGGATAAGCTTTGCAATGGCATTGACTTTTGATAGGGGGATATTTAACACCCTCCCCACATCTTTGATGGCCATTTTAGCTTTCATTGTACCGAAAGTAATAATTTGAGCAACTTTATCCGGTCCATATTTTTCAATGGTATATCGGATCACCTCTGAGCGACGCTCCATACAGATATCGACGTCAATATCGGGGTAGGAAATCCTTTCTGGGTTAATGAATCGCTCAAAAAAGAGGTCAAAACCTAAAGGCTCAATATCGGTAATTCCTATCAAATAAAGGATAATTGAACCAGCTCCAGAGCCCCTTCCAGGACCTACAGGGATTTTATTTCCCTTTGCCCAATGGATGAAATCATAGACAATTAATAAGTAATCGCTCATCCCTTTTGAAGTGATGATCTCTAATTCATAAGCAAGTCGAGAATGAATCACTTCCTTTGGGTCCTTTCCTGGATATTTTTCCTGCACTCGGGAAAGGGCCTCATTTTGATACCTTTTTTCTATCCCCTCAAAAGATAATTTCTCTAAAAATGCGTTAGCTTCCCTTAATCTTTCTTCGGAAGTGACCTGTTTTCCAACAAGATGGGGGGGGGTGTAGACAGGGTAATGTTTTTTATCAAAATCAAACTCCATACTACAAAGATCGGCTATCTTATTTGTGTTTTCAATCGCCTCTTCAAGACCCCTGTAGCGGTTAGCAACCTCTTCCTTGGATGGGAAAAAAAGATTAAAACTATGGGCAATTTTTCTTTTCGGATTTTTATAAAATGTAGAGGGCTTACCATAAGCCCCTTGTTCTAATAGTTGTATTGTCTCCCCAGAAGCAATATTCATCATCACTTCATGAGCTAAAAAATCCTCTTTCTCCCCATAACGAATTTCAGGGGCAACAACAAGTGAAATGTGATGTTTTGCTCCAAGGATTTTGTAAGCAGAAAGCAACTCCTCTTGCGCTTTGTACGTTGCCTCCATTTTCTGCATCACCCATGGTTCAGTATCGACCCCACATTGCTTTAACTCACTTAAAGACATCCGATTTAAAGAAATCTGAAGATAAAAGTCATTAGCAAAAATCCTTTTGTAAAAGGCAATCTCCTCTTCTACCTCCTCTTCTGTTCCATGTAAAACAAGCTCCCCAAGAGGGCTATCAAAAGGTCCAGAAAGGCAGATCAACCCTTCACTATATTTTTCTAAAAGGCTCTTATCCACACGTGGTGTATAATAAAAGCCCTCTAAATGAGCGATAGAAGAGAGCTTGCATAAATGTTTATAGCCTTGCATATTTTTTGCAAGAAGGACAACAGGTCTTGCCGCAGCTTTTCCCCCTACTTTCTTTTTCTCAGTACATATCCCTTGGGCAACCATGATTTCTAGCCCAATGATGGGTTTAATCCCCTCACTTTTACACTCCGTATAAAATTCGATACACCCAAAAAGGTTGCAAAAATCGGTTAACGCTAACGATGTTAAACCCAAGGCCTTTGCCTTTTTAACCACATCCTGTATAGAAAGGGTCCCATCTAAAATAGAGTATTGAGAGTGAAGATATAATGGAGTATAGTGCATCAAAGGTCCTTATTCTGTCGGAAATGACTCCCTTTTATGAGGGACCCACACTAAAGAAAGTAATGAAAAGGCAAAGAGAGCACAAAGAAGAAGGATGATAAAAAAACTTCCCCACCCATAATCTTCAGCAATCTTTCCAAATGGATAACCGGCTGTTGTTGCTCCAACATAGGCAAACCACCCCACAAACCCCGTAGCCGTTCCTGCGGCCTTCTTATGAGCAAGTTCTGCTGCTTGCATCCCAATAAGCATTTGGGGTCCAAAAATTAAAAATCCTATACAAAACATAATGATATGGGCATAAATCACCCCTCCAAAAGGGGTGAGCCAAAGACTTGCTGCAGCAATAACAACCCCCATAGAAAAAATGGCATTGATAGGCCCCCGTCTTCCATTAAAAAGTTTATCAGATAAAAATCCTGAGGCTAAACAACCTATAAACCCCCCTGCCTCAAATGTAAAGATACAGGCACCGGCGGATAACAAACTAAACCCTTTTACCTCATATAAGTACAATTGACCCCAATCATTGACCGCAGTTCTGACCACATAGACAAAAAAATAGGCAAAACCAAGGATCCAAATATATTTATTTCTCAAAACAACATCTAAAAGAAGTTGTTTTTTAGACATTTTTTCACTCAACTTATCCCTTTCTGTGATTTTTTCCCCTTTGTACTCTTCAATAGGGGGAAGGCCCAAAGATTCTGGGGTATCACGAAGTCGGTTGATTAAAAAAAACCCCATAAGGATGCAAAAAATCCCTGGAAAATACATTGCCATTCTCCAGCCATAGGCGTTTGCAATCACTGCAACAATAATAGGGATGACAGCCCCCCCTAAATTATGTGAGGTTCCTTGAACCCCCCACCAACGCCCCCGTTCATTTTGTGCATACCAATGGGTTAAAAATCGGGCGCAAGGGGGCCACCCCCAACCTTGAAACCACCCATTTAACCCCCAAAAAATTCCAAAAAAAAGCAATGAGGAAGAAAGGCCAAAACAAATATTCCAAATTCCTGTGAGCATCAAGCCAATAGCCATAAAATATCTTGGGTTGGATCGATCGCTCATGATCCCGCTAAAAAATTTTGAAATCCCATAGGTGAAATAAAGGATGCTCCCTAAGATCCCTAGATCGGCCTTTGAAAAACCAAGTTCTTCAATCATTAAAGGCATTACAAAAGTAAAACTTTTTCTAGAAAGATAAAAAAAGGCATACCCTGCATACATCGCGTAAAAGGTACGGATTCTCCAATAGGAATATTTCTCTTTGATAACTTCAGGGTCAAGGATCCTTTCCCCTATTGGGGCATTTTGAAACATGGTAAATTTTTTAAATAATCCCATCTACTTCCTTAAAATATTTCCCTACAACTCTATCGACAGGTTTTCAAAAAGTCAATCCTTTTTGATTCCAAAGAAGCTTTACATGTTTTTCCCTTTTGTCTATACTTCTCTCATGGAAAAAAAACGGGTTAAAGGATGTTATGACAGATATCCACATGCAAAAGAAAGTTGGCAACAGCCTGAAATTTGGTCTTTTATCGATGTCATGATTGAAAAGATCACCCTCTTATATGGTTTTAAAGAGGTGGTTACCCCCTCTTTTGAATATACAGAGCTTTTTACTCGATCTTCAGGGGAAGAAAGCGATATTGTCAGTAAAGAGATGTACACCTTTGAAGATAAAAAGGGACGCTCACTGTCCCTTCGCCCAGAACTTACTGCTCCCACCCTTCGGGCTTATATAGAACATGGTGGGGACCACCAAAAACGTACCAAGCTTTTTTATAAAGGCTCTTGTTATCGCTATGACAGAGCTCAAAAAGGGAGATATCGCCAATTTAATCAATTTGGAGTTGAGGTTCTTGGCCAAAAAGACCCTTTTGTCGATATTGAAGTGATTGCGATGGCAATGCATTTTTTCTCTCTTTTAGGGATTAAAAAGGCCACCCTTTTGATCAATTCCATTGGCTCAAAACAGAGCCGCTCATCCTATGAAAAAGCCCTTGTTGCCTATTTTTCTAACTATACAGAGACCCTTTCTGAAGATAGCAAAAGGCGCCTTTTAAAAAATCCTTTAAGGATATTAGACTCCAAAGATCCTGCCGATATTTTGATATCTAAGAACTGCCCAAATATTTTAGATTATCTTGATATAGAGGAAAAGGCTCACTTTAACACCGTCCTTGAAGGGTTATCCTCTCTTGGTATTGACTATAAAGTGGAGCCCCGTTTAGTAAGGGGACTTGATTATTACACCGATACTGTTTTTGAAATTGTGAGAGAAAATGACGGCTCTTCTCAAAATTCATTAGGGGGAGGGGGAAGATACGATGGACTTGTTCAAGCCCTTGGGGGCAAAGACGTTCCTGGAATAGGTTTTGGTCTTGGCCTTGAAAGGGTCATTCAGTATCTTTTAGATGAACATATAGAGATTGAAAAAAAGGATCGCCCTTATTATTACTGCATCGGACTAAACAACCCATCTAAAATGATTTTAACCCCTTTTATTCAATCAGCGCGCCATGCAAACATCATTGCCGAAATGGATCCGACAACTTCTATAAAGGAGGGTCTTAAAAAAGCAAGTGAACTAGAGGCTCATTTTGCAATCCTTATCGGTGAAGATGAGATCAATCAAGGCGTCTATAAAATTAAAGACTTAAAAAAAAGACAGGAAGAGGTAAAAGGGCTTAACACCCTCTTTTCTTTGTTGGAAAAAACCCCAGTGCCTTCAATATAATAAAGCGAGAACTCATGACAGCTACAACATTTAGATCCCATACCCTCCAAGAACTTTCTAAAAACAACATCGGAGAAACAGTCCGCTTATCTGGATGGGTTCACCGCAGAAGAGACCACGGCGGTCTTATTTTTATAGATTTAAGAGATCGTTATGGGATCACACAAATTATCTTTGATCCAAAAATAGATCCCATCTCTCATAAAAAAGCAGAACACGTTCGAAGTGAGTGGGTCATAAGTGTTAAAGGAACGGTACGCTTTCGTGGAGAGGGTTTAGTAAATCCTAATCTATCAACCGGAGAGATAGAAATTGAAGCAAGCAGTGTAGAGGTTCAATCTACTTGCCCCACACCCCCATTTTCTATTTGTGATGAAACAATTGATGTTCAAGATGAACTTAGACTGACCTATAGATACCTAGATATCCGTCGTACAGAATTAAAAAATGTATTGATAGCTCGGAGCAAAGCCACAAGTGTCATTAGAAATTACCTCATAGGAAAAGATTTTTTAGAGGTTGAAACCCCCATTTTAACAAAATCCACTCCTGAAGGGGCTCGCGATTACATCGTCCCATCAAGAGTGCATCCCCATCATTTTTACGCCCTTCCACAATCCCCTCAAATCTATAAGCAACTTTTAATGGTAGGTGGCTTAGACCGCTATTTCCAAGTGGCAAAATGTTTTAGAGATGAGGATTTACGGGCAGAGCGTCAACCTGAATTCACTCAAATTGATATTGAAATGAGTTTTAACAATCAAGAGGATATCATCGCTCTTGCTGAAGGATTGTTTAAAAAGCTTTGGAAAGAGATGAAAGGGATCGATCTTTCAACTCCATTTATACGAAAAAGTTATAAAGAATGCATGGACCTTTACGGCTCGGATAAACCCGATCTTCGCTTTGGGATGGAGTTTATCAATGTAGAATCTATTGCTCAACAATCTAGTTTTTCAATTTTTACACAGGCTTTAGAAGCTCACCACATCATCCGAGCCATCAACGTTCCAGGTGGAGGGGTCTTTTCTCGCCGAGAAATTGATGAATTAACCACCTTTACAGAGCAATTTGGACTCGGAGGGTTATCCTGGATGAAAGTCACTTCCGAAGGGCTCCATTCAAATATTGTTAAATTTTTTGATGAAAAATTACAAAAAGAACTGATCGATAGATGCCAAAGCAAAGAGGGGGATCTTATCTTTTTTGCTGCAGAAAAAAAATCTGTTGTCCTTCAAGCTCTTGACCACCTTCGACGTCATCTAGCAGAAAAATTGGATTTAATTGATAAACATTCCTTGAAATTCTTGTGGGTGATTGACTTTCCCCTATTTGAAAGAGAAAAGGAAACAGGCCTTCTTACCTCAGTACACCATCCTTTTACCTCTCCTCTTAAACAAGACATTGAAAAACTTGATTCTGATCCGCTAAGTGTCCTTTCAAACGCCTATGATCTAGTTTTAAACGGCTATGAACTTGGGGGCGGTTCCATTCGTATTCATGAATCCTCCCTCCAACAAAAGATTTTTTCACTTTTGAATCTTTCTGAACAGGAAATAGAAGAAAAATTTGGATTTTTAACAAAAGCCCTTTCCTATGGAGCTCCCCCTCACGGAGGGATAGCTTTTGGGTTGGATAGAATCATGATGCTTTTAACTCACACTTCTTCTATTAAAGATGTTGTAGCCTTTCCAAAAACTCAAAAAGCCTCTGATCTAATGATGTCTTGTCCGTCACAAGTTTCTCAAGCTCAGTTAGAAGAGTTGTTTATTGAAAAAAGAAAGCTTGTGGTCAAGGGGTAAATTTTATTAAAATGGTGAAAAACCTTGGATATAAAGTCCGATACGAGTAATGTATATTGAAGTACAAAGGAGTTCTTTATGAAATACCATCTTATTTTTTTATCATGTTTTGGAGCAATATTTGCTGTAGAAACCACTATTCAGAAAGAAAAATTGGAAAAAAAGGACAACGAAGAGTTTTCTACTCAAGATATCAAGCTGTTATCACAAGCTTATGGCCATATGATCGGTCAAAACCTTAGCTCTATAGATTTAGATCTAGATTCAAGTGCAATTATTAGTGGTATTCAAGATGCCTTTAACGGAATGGAGTCTCCCCTTTCTGAAGCAAAAACCATTGAAATGCTAACAAGTTTACAAGAAAAGAAATTTAAAAACGAGTGTGAGGCAAACCTTAAGGCTGCCGAAGCTTTTTTAGCTGCTAATAAAAAAAATGAGGCCATTTGTGAACTTGAGGGGGGAAAACTTCAGTATAAAAAACTTGCTGAAGGGACAGGAAAGGTCTGCTCAGAAAATCAAAACCCTGTCATTTCATACGTTGGGACCTACCTTAACGGAGAAGTTTTTGGAAAATCAGAAAAGGATGAGACCATCTCTCTTGATGAGACTATTGAAGGGTTTAAAAAGGCTATCATTGGAATGAAAGTGGGTGAAAAGCGTGTGGTTTATATTCATCCTGAGTTAGGCTATGGAATCAATAGCTCCCTTTCCCCTAATGCACTCCTTACTTTTGAAATAGAAATGAAAGGTCTTGAGGATAAAATTTCTGTAAGGAACACAATACCCACATCTCAAGGGGAATTTCCTTCTGAAGATGCTTTTGCCGATAGTTCTTTAAAACCTGTAAATGTAAAATAGTGGAAATTATTCTTTTTGAGCCTGACATCCCTCAAAACACAGGAAATATTGTCAGGCTATGTAAAGCTACAAACTGTAAACTCACTTTAGTCGAACCTTTAGGCTTTACAATCACCGATAAAAAATTAAAACGTGCAGGGCTTGATTACTTTCTTGGGGTAGAAGTTAAAACCATTTCCTCATTAAAGGAGCACCTTGAAACATCAAAGGCTCCCAAATACTTCTTATCGAGTAAGGCAAAAAAATCGATCTACTCGACAGAAATTAAGGAAGGGGGCATTTTTATCTTTGGAAGTGAAACTAAAGGTTTACCTGATTATACAAGAGAGCTATGGGGAGAGGATTTTTATACCCTCCCCATGGATAAAGGGGCACGTTGTTTAAATCTTGCAAACTCAGTATCTATTACAATCTATGAAGCTTTAAGACAGCAAAACTTTGCTCCTCTTAGCCCCTCTTAAACCCTTATTACGAATGGGATTGAGCCATCTCAATAATGTCTTCTTTTTCTCTTACCCCAACAAATTGATCCACTTTCTTCCCCTCTTTAAAAAAAAGCACTGTAGGGATAGATGACACTGAATAGGCTTGCGCTAAAGCTCTATTTTCATCAACATCTACTGAATAAACTGTATACCCTTCAGAACTTACCTCTTCCATAATGGGTCCCAAAGTTTTGCAAGGGCCGCACCAATGGGCGTAGAAATCTACAATAACCACCTTTTTTGATTGAATCGCATGTTTAAAATCACTTTCATTTAGTTCCTTAACGGTCATAACTTCTCCTTTATGTTTGTTTATACGTATCAATTAATTTTTGTATTTCATTTTGAACCTTTTTTAAAAAGGCCTCTCGTCCTAATTTTTTATCATCAAACTCTTTTACAATCTCTGCATAAGAAATAGGAGGGCCAAAAGCAAGGATCAATGGGGTAAATAATCGCGGGAACTTTTTTCCTTTTGGAAGGGCTTTTTCTGGACCCACAACAGCTGCTGGAAAGACCCTTGCATTACCCTTCTCAGCTAATAAACATAAACCCTGCTTTAAAGGGTGGACTTTCCCATCGTCACTTCTAGACCCTTCAGGAAAAATAAGGACTTTTTCCCCTTTTAACAATAAAGTGACCACAAGTTTCATCATTACCTTATCGTTGCTGTCCCCAGAAAGGGGATAGGTATTTAATTTTTGTAAAATATAAGAAATGAATCTAGACTTAAACAAGGACTTTCTTGCTAGAGCGTAAATAACCTGAGGAGAGCCACACCCTAACATAGGAGGATCCATAAAAGAGACATGATTACAGGCAATAATCCCTGGGCAATTGATCTCAAAATGCTCCAACCCAAAAACCTTAAAGCGATGGAATATCTTAAAATAACTATAAAAAAAGGCTTTTACAGGAAAATAAAGGAGTGAACATTTTTTCCCTTTATAGGAAAACCAATACTTTTTATGAGGGGACTTTCCATGGGGGTATTTTTTTATAATCGAGACAAGAGAATCTACAATGTCTTTGACCCCTAATTCTGTAGTATCAATCCGGATGGCCTCTTTAGGGCAAATCAAGGGGGAAAGTTCCCTTGTGATATCCCTTTCATCGCGGTGGGTCAAATCGGTGATGACATCTTCAATGGTCAACTCTTCTGAACCCTTTTTACCTTTAAGAAAGTCAAATCGCCTTTTTGCCCGCTCTTCAACATCTGCCTCAAGAAAAATTTTAATTTCTGCACTTGGAAAGACTACCGATCCTGTATCTCTTCCCTCGACAACAATGTTTTCTCCTTCAGCAAAAACCCTTTGAAGATGGGTAGCAAAGTCTCTAATAAAGCCCTTTGTAGAAAGTAAAGAGGCAATGTTGGCAATCTCTCTACTTCTAATCTGTTCAGTAACGTCTGTGGATCCAATAAAATGCTTCCTTTTATCCCCTTCTCCTAAAAAATAATAGGAAAAAGAGGATAAACAACGCTCTTGCTCGCTGTCATCTGCCGTCAAAAGCTGTTTATCTCTATAAAAAAGGGCAATGGCTCTATAAATAGCTCCAGTATCAAGATGGGTAAATCCTAGACTTTTTGACAAAGCCTTTGCAACCGTAGATTTTCCAGAGGCCGATGGTCCATCAATAGTCACTTTTATACATTTTTTCATTCAATCACATATTTTTTATAAACACATATACTATCGGTGCAGTAAACAGTAAAGAGTCAAGATTGTCAAGGACCCCCCCAACACCCGGAATAGAATTACTATCCTTTACCTTTGCATCCCTTTTCAACAAGGATTCTGCTAAATCCCCTATCTGACCAAAGATCCCAATGGCTGCTCCAAGAAGGATAGCATAGGAAAGACTTAATTGAAATCCAAACTCTGGAAAAAAGCTAAACGCAAAAGAAAAAAGAACACTTATTCCAACTGCAAATAAAAAACCCCCAATAGAACCTACCCTTGTTTTTTGAGGACTAATTTTTGGGGCAAGTTTACTTTTTCCAAACGTTTTTCCTAAAAAATACCCCCCCATGTCTGTACACTTTGTCACTAAAATCAAATAAGTGAGCCAAAGCCGCCCGTTTAAATCCCCCACTGCAAACGACTCTGGATATAAAATTCTAAGCATAAGTGTCAAAGGGATAAGGATATAAACTATCCCAAAAAAACTTGTAGCAATATGGACAATTGCCTCATCGACCTTAGAAAAATAGTAGATAAAAATCGCAAAAAGAAATAGGCCGAGCATCATTTGTGTTAACCCAGCTACGGCATAGTTTAAAATTTGTAGATAGTTAGCAAAAATCAACAGGGCGGTAAATAGAGCTAAAAGTTTATAGGGAAGGATTAAAGACTTTGTTTTTAAAAATTCTACATACTCCCAAATGGCAGCAAGGCCAAAGCCCATGACACAAAGCATCACAACCACCTTCATCCATTCAATTTGAGAAAAATAAACGACAAAAGATAAGAGACTCACTTCAATAGCATATGCAAAAAATCGGGCTTTTAAATCTTTAAACGCACCCTTCATCTTGTTACCCCCCCCTCCTTTTAGATCTAGATTGATACTCTCCTATTGCCCCTTTAAAATCTTCGACAGTAAAGTCAGGCCATAACATTTTTTCTAAGATAATTTCTGTATAAGAAATTTGCCATAAAAGAAAGTTACTCAATCTTTTTTCCCCACTTGTTCTAATTAATAGTTCTGGATCAGGCCATAAAGAGGTGTATAAATTTGAACCAATCATCTCTTCAGTAATATCCTCTGGATTTAGCCTTCCACTTTGCACATCTTTTGCTAGGGCAACCATACAATGTCTTAGATCATCTCTTCCCCCATAATTGACTGCAAGGACAAGTTCCAACCCCTTGCCCCCCTTTGTCGCCTCCTTTACTTCATAAAGGATCGTTCTTAAAGAGGTCGGAAACGCAGCGATGTTGCCGATAGTGGACAATTTAATCCCATTTTCGATAAGCGCAGGGCGCATTTTTTTCAAATAGAGCTCAAAAATATAGAAAAGAGACTGAATTTCTCTTTCACTTCGTAGCCAATTTTCTGTAGAAAAAGCATAGACTGTTAAGATCTCTACCCCAATTTCTACAGCAGCCTGAGTGATTTTCAATAGATTTTCAGCCCCAGCTATATGCCCCTCTTGAATGGGGATGTTTTCCCTTTGAGCATACCTTCGATTTCCATCCATAATCACTGCAATATGTCGAGGGATAGGGTTTTTGCGCCCTGAATTCCTTATACATGGAGATTGTAACATTATAGCCCTCGAAAAAGATCTTTTGAGAATAGCAAGAGGAGAAATTCTTGACTAGAATATTTTAGAACTATTGACAATTGAGGGTAAATCGAATAAACTCTTTCTTTCACAATTCTTTTGAAGGAAATCCTTACCATGAAAGCCCAACAAAAAAGAAAAGCCCTATGCGTCATTTTAGCTGTATCTGCTCTTACTCTTTATAATATTCTCCCTACAATCTTCTTCTACAGCAAGAATTTAAAAGGGGCAGTAACAACGCAGGCTTCTAAAGAGATTGCCTTACAAATGACAACTCGTGTCAACTCTTTAGAAAATGAAACTCTTGATTGGGTTAAATCCTATTGTAAACTTCTTAAAATTCATCCTGAAAAGATTTCTTTAAATCAAAAAACCCCCGCTCTTATAGAGGTCTTATTTCCCAATGAATCCATGGCCGCAGATTTTTCATCCCACATGGTCAAAGCTGGAAATTTAATTCCCTTTTTCCCAAAAAGGATTCTCCCTTTAGACATTGGAGCGCAAGATCTTGGGCAAAAATCGGTCATCTTAAAAAGAGAAATCCCCCTCCATTTTGACAACACAGCCTTAGACAGCTACTTTTCTTTTATCCCCATGTTTAATGAAAAAGGGGCACTCAGTTCAGAATATAGAGATATTTTAGATGATAAAGTGCTAGAAATTTCTTCTCTTATCACCTCTTCTTCAACTACAGCTTCAACTCTTGAACAAACTATAGGTTCACAATATATTGGATATAAGATTCCTTACTTTATTGCCGTTGCCGATGCACTCTTACAATACAAATCCCTTTTTCAAAACAAAAGCACTCTACAAAACCAATTTTATGCCTCTGTTTTTCGCTCTTCAAGATATGCACCGACCGTTCTTTACGACCATTGTCTACAAGGCTTTCAAGCGACTAAAGATCTGCTTCAAAAAGAAAAAATTGAACTGATCGAGAAAATGAAAAAGGATAGTAGTGATCAAGCAGTTCTTGATCTTAAAGAAAACTCTCTCCTTGCCACTTTAAAAGAACAAGAGGAAAAACTTTTATCAGCCATTGCCCTTCTTCAAAATAAAAAAGGGGTATTGACCTCTTCAAAAGCTCCCTCTTCCGATCTTTATTTTTCAGAGCTTAAAAACAATAAAATTGAAGGCAAAAAGTACTTTACCCTTTCAACAAAAGCCTACAACCCCCTCATTTCAAGTCTTTATATCAATTACGATGACAAATCCCTTTCTTTTGAACTTTCCGATGAGTTTATTTCTTACCTCCATTCTAAAGAGCCCACTGAGCAAAAAAAACTCTCTCAACTGATTTTTGATGAGATGGCTAAAGTGCAACGAAGTTCCCCTTACGAGATTGAAAGAAACGGACCCCTATTCACCCTTTACTTATCCTCTCTTCCCGATGCTAAATCCCTTTTAACATTAGATTTAAGAACTGTGGCCGAAAAAAAGATCGCTTCATTAAAAAGTATATTAAACACCTACTGGCAAAGAAATTCTAAAGAAATTAGTCCAGATACCTACACCATTGTCGATTGGGAAGAGTACAAAACATTATCTGATGAATCTAAAGAACACTGCCTTGCTTTTTATGCCCCCATTCTTGACAAAGAGTCCTCACTAGCCGGTTTTGAAAATGACTCTATCTATCTTATCGGTAAAAACCTCCTTTCATTAAATAAAGCCTCTCTTGCTAAAGAAAATCTAGATGAGAATGACTCTTTAGCAACAGACTTGTCCTCTTTAGATCGTATCCTCCGTCAGTTTGGAGGTCGTGTCTATGAAGGTTCAAGTTTTCCTTTCCCTCAAGAGTTTAAAGATGACTACATTTTCAAAATTTCAGACTACTACAAGCCCCTTCTTGATGCAACAAGAGAACAATGGAAGGTGAGCCCCTCTTCAAAGTATGCTACTTTAGAATTTTCTGATCTTAAGCAAAGGATTTTAACTCTTAATGCCATTGAAACCGCTCAACATGCCGAACTATTAAAATGGCAAGATGAGTACAATAAATCCTCCTTCAATCCAAACGCTGAGGGGCATTTACTCATCCCTCCTCCCACAAAAAGCCCTTTACTTTCAAACCTTGCCCTCTCCACAGCTAAATATTTTAGAGGGGATGAAAAAAAGATTCTTCATTGGGGATTAGATTTAAACGGGGGGACAACTGTTAGAGTTGCTTTAAAAGATAAGCAAAACAAACCCGTTACAAGCGAAGAAGATCTCAATCAAGGGGTGAACGAACTTTACAATCGAGTCAATAAAATGGGTGTTTCAGACGTAACCATTCGAAAAGAGGGGTCGTTTATTACTTTAGATTTTCCATCCACCCAAACCCTTTCCGCAAGTGAGCTTATCACTGCCTCTTCTATGACCTTCCATGTGGTTAATGAAACTTTTTCAATCTATAATTCCGACATTGCACATCCCCTTGCACGCTTTTTGCAAGAGGTATGGAATGAAGCTTTAGTCACTGGAAAAACTGATGAAAAAAGTATCAATGAGATCGCTTTTACCCGTCTTTATGGAGAACATCTTGATCCTCTTCACCCTTTTCCAAGAGGCGATGCAGAAAAGTCTTTATTAGACTATGGCTTACAACTTGCAAACCCTACTGACCCAAACATGACTTTTGCTTTAGACGACACCTTTTCAAAAATTGGGGTCCTTGAAGGAGACAGCTTTGAAGATTGGAACGGGATGACAAATCCATTAATCGTCCTTTTTAACAACTACGCTCTTGAGGGTTCTTGGTTAAAAGATATCCATTCAGGTTATGACCCAAATACGGGAAATTACCTCTCCTTTAGTGTTGACTCAAAAAAGGGTGAAGAGGGTTTAAATCCAAGGGATATTCTCTACAATTGGACATCGGTATTTTCTACATCTCAAATGAAGGATTCAAAGTATTCAAAAGTAACCCATGGAAATGGGTGGAGACTTTCTGCAGTTTTAAATGGAAAAATTATTAGCATGCCCCGTTTGCAGGACGCCTTAAAAGACGGTGGAAGAATTTCTGGATCCTTTAGTCAGAAAGAGGTTTCAAGACTTGCTGCCGATTTAAGGGCGGGCTCATTAACCTATACCCCTGAAATTATCTCCGAAACAACCATCAGTCCCGAACTTGGGGCCAAAGAAAGGGCTCAAGGGATCATGGCTACCGTCATTGCCTTTTTTGCTGTGATTGCCATCATGATCGGTTACTACCGCTTTGCAGGTCTTATTGCATCCATTGCGGTGGTTTTCAATATCCTCATCATTTGGGCAACTTTACAAAACCTTGGCGCTTCTTTAACCCTTGCTGGAATTGCCGGTATCATTTTAACAATAGGGATGGCAGTTGATGCAAACGTCCTTATTTTTGAACGGGTTCGTGAAGAAAATGAAAAACATTCTTCAATTGCTAACGCCCTTACAAATGGCTACTCAAAAGCCTTTTCCGCTATTTTTGATTCTAACATCACAACTATTATTGCCGCTTTGATCCTCTTAAATTTTGATGCAGGGCCTGTAAAAGGGTTTGCTCTCACTTTAATTATCGGGATCACCTCATCTATGTTCACAGCGTTATACATGACAAGGACATTTTTCAACTTCTGGTTGAAAAAAGGGAAAAAACAAACGTTAAAAATGGCCAATCTTTTCCCAGATACTTCCTTTCCATTTTTGAAATATGGCCAAATTGCCACATTTATTGCCACCTCAACCATCCTTATTGGCGGGGTAATGCTCTATAAACAAAAGGGGACTCTTTTTGGAATGGACTTTACTGGGGGGATGACAGTCACCCTTGAGCTTGCTCATAAAGAAGGCTCCCAACCTAAGTTGGATGTTGAACAAGCCTTTATTTCTCATGGAATTTCTCCAACAGAATTTTCTATTAGAGAACTAAACAATCCCTATGTTTTAAAAGTCTATTTAAGCAATGCTTTAACCCTTCCAGGGAGACCTTTTGCACATCTTCAGCAACCCTCTCTTAGAAATGAGATCACCTATCCCTATGAAAAAAACCCAAAACTTTCTGCCCTTGTCTCCATTTTAGAAAAATCAGGTGTTGCCCTAACCCCTAAATCATTAGAGTCAGTAGATAAACATTTCTCTTCTATCAGTGGCCAGATGTCTCACACAATGAGAAACAATGCATTATTAGGTATTGGCCTTGCTATGCTATCGATTTTAATCTACCTCACTGTACGATTTGAGTTTAGCTATGCACTCAGCGCTACAATTGGTCTTGCTTTTGATCTCCTTTTAACTCTTGCCTTCTTAGGTATTTGCAAAGCTTTAGGTCTTCCTTTAACTATAGACTTAAACACTATTGCTGCCCTTATGACTATCATTGGCTATTCCCTAAATGATACAATCATTGTTTTTGATAGAATAAGAGATGAATTAAAAAGATCTTCTCGCCTAGATCTTAAGGAAGTGATTAACCTTTCTTTAAACAAAACCCTTTCAAGGACGATGATGACCTCTTTAACAACCCTTGTAGTCTTATTATCTCTTGTTGTTCTTGGAGGAAAATCCATTTTTAACTTCTCCTTTTTAATGATGATAGGGGTAATTGTTGGAACTATATCAAGTCTTTTCCTTGCAAGCACATTCCTTTATTTTTTCAAAAGAAAAGAGACAAAAAAAATCCCATCTGTCTCCATAGTCTCCCTTCCGTCATAAATATCCATAGATCTTTTTAAAAATCACATTTTAAAAAGATCTAATGGAAGAAACTATTTTAAACCCCTTCATTCCTTGATATTTTTATTCCAATAAAGTATCATTCAAAAAAAAGTAGATCCCATGCAATATAAACAGTCTCCATCGAATCTAGTTTGGGTTTATCCGATAGAAAACCAGCCTCTAATTGATTATTTTATTTCTGAATTTCATATCCATCCAGCAACTGCGCAGGTTTTAGTCTCTAGGAAATTCACAAAAAAGACCGATGTGCATAAATTTCTCTATTCAAAACTCCCCCATCTTATCCCCCCTGAAAAATTAAGTGAAATCGATAAAGCGACAGATCGCCTCTATAATGCTCTGAAAAAAAATGAAAGTATCTTGATTTTTGGTGATAACGACGTTGACGGCATTACAGGGACAACTCTTCTTGTCGATTTCTTACGCGCTTTAGGGGCAAGGGTTTATTTTTATATTGTTTCTAGAACCTCTGATCGAGGAAATACCATTTTAGATTCTTTAGACTATGCAAAAGAAAATGAGTGTAAGCTTTTAATCACTGTCGACTGCGGAATTACTGCCGCAAATGAAATTGAGGAACTGACAAAGCTTGGTATTGATGTGATCATTACAGATCACCACGAACCTACCGATAGAATCCCCCACTGTGTAGCCACTTTAAATCCAAAATTAAAGGGAAGTAACTATTCTAATAAAGATTTAACAGGGGTTGGGGTCGCTTTTAAGTTTGCCCATGCGATGATGAATATGCTTGCACGAAAAGGGGAAGTCCAAGCAGATCTTATTGATTTAAGAAGATACCTAGATTTAGTTGCCCTTGGAACCATTTCTGATATGGGTGCTTTAACCGGCGAAAATAGAATCCTTGTCCGATATGGGATTGAACAATTGAAAAAGACCCAACGGATCGGCCTTTTGAAACTTATCCACGTTTCTGAAGTGGATCCAGAAGACATTACAACCACCGATATTGCTTCAAAAGTGGCCCCAAGACTCAATAGTTTAGGGAGGATTGACAACCCTATTAAAGGGGTTAATTTGCTCTTGGTTCGCGATATGGGTGAAGCTGAAGCCCTTGCTAGAGACTTAGATCTTATGAACCAAAAAAGGCAGCGCATTGAACGCAAAGATACAGAAAGTTTGGATAAAGTCATTGCCGATAACCCAGGCATCCTTCGGGAAAAAGCGATCATTTTACATTCTTACACATGGCACTCCGGAATTATTGCAATCCTTGCAACTAAGATTTCAAAGCTCTATAATAAACCTACCATTATTATCACCATAAAAGATGGGATCGGAAAAGGGTCTATACGGACCATCCCAGAGTTTCCAGTTCTTGACATTTTAAAAGAAAATAAAGATTTATTAGTCAATTTTGGAGGCCATGATTACGCTTGTGGCTTAACCATCAAAGAGGAAAATATCCCCCTCTTAAAAGAGCGATTCATTAAAGCAGCTCAAAAACACCTAAAGGAAAAGGATCTTCAACCAAAACTCTACCTTGATGCCCACATTTCCTTTAAAGACTTAACCTTTGAATTTCTAGAATCTTTAAACCTTCTTGAACCCTATGGGATGGAAAATCCCCATGTGACTTTATATGCCACTGCCTATCAAGTGCATGCCCCAAAAATTGTGGGAAAAAATCATTTAAAATTCTCTTTAGAAGATGGAGACCGCTACTTAGAAGGGGTTGGCTTCAATATGGCAAATCGAAAGCCTACTCTCCTTAAAAAGAACATAAAGCTCCTTATCGCTTTTACTCCACATATCAATATTTACCTCAACAAATCCTCTATCCAACTACAAATCAAAGATTTTATAGTGATTGAAGAGAGTGAAACAGGTCTGAAACACACCCAAAATTAAATGGATTTATTTTTAGGTGCGTTTCAGCAATCATTACATCGCTTCACTTGATGTCTCAGTATTTACAGTTCTTTTATTCAAATAGTTCAACTGATAGTTTTTCACATCATCAGAATGAATTACCCACGCAGCCCCTTTTCTGATTGCCTTTAACAACCCAATTCGTGTTGCATAGTAAATTTTTTGTGGAGGCACTCCAAGCATTTTTGCCACTTGGTTTACTGAAAAATATCCCTTATGGTTATCAAAAACTAATTCCCCATCAAACATCGATTTGGCTCTAGAGTATTTTTTCCTTCTATACTCTTCTAAATCTTTTAGATCAATTGTCCAACGAGTCGCATCCTTAGAAGCGCGAAGCTTTCTTTGCTTAATCGCAACATAAATAGCTTGTCTTGTAACATTGTTGATCCGCGCAGCTTCAGTAATTGAAACAGCCTTTTCAGAACTTGCCATCTGACACTGATCTCCCCCTTTATTCATCTCTTTCTCCTCAAACATTGTATTACCCTCCTCTCTAAAGATAATTTAATAAGGAAACTCTACTCATTTTTAAAATCTAATTTATAATTAAAAATTTTGTCTAGTTACCTTGCTTTTTGATTTTATTCATTCTTTTACCCTTTTGAATAAGTAATTGTGCCATAAAAAAAGAATTGATATCAATCTATTTCGTGCGAAACTATAAAAAAATTAAGAATTTAAGAAATAATTTACAATATAATTGAACTTTCTGTATCCTTTATTCTCTTTTTTTCTAGTGAGAAAGGGAAAAATCTACTATGCTCCGGTTTACATCAATAGGCAACGCTATGATTAAATATTTTTTTAAAATCACCCTAATACTTTTAATTTCAGTAAGTAACATCGTTTTTGGTGCTATAGCCCCCCCAAAGCTTACGGCTCATGACACCTTTGAAAAAGCTGAAGAGATCCTTAAAGTCCACGCCAAATACAAAAAGATAGATCCTATGGTGATGGCAAGGGTGTTTAAGATATTTATAGAAAAAATAGACCCATTAAAAGTCTATCTATTTCAGTCTGAAGCGGATATGTATGAAAATCCAACAGAAAGCTTCTTAAAAACTGCCACAGAGGACTACCATCACGAAAATTTTCTCTTTTTTTCTACTTTGTATGATACTTTTGTAAAATCGATAGAAAGGCGCCACCGGATTGAAGAATCCATTTCCTATAAAGAGCTACCAAAAGGGGTTGAGTACAAGACAATAGAGGCGATGGGACACCCAAAATCTGAAGAGGAATGCAAAGATAAGTTACGACTCATTAAGGCATTGCAAGAAGATGCCCTTTCTCACCTTTCCCAAGATAAACAAGAAAAGCAACGGGCTTTTATCCTAAAAAAGCGGTTAAATCAAGAAAAAGAGATGATTACAGAATCAGATCTTCAAAGAGCAAGAATGGTCCATGCCTTTTTCTTAAAAAGCGTTGCCGAAGCCCTAGACTCCCATACAACCTACTTTACCCCCCATGAGGCAAAACAGTTTATTATCCATATTCAACAACGCCTTTTTGGTATTGGTGCGATTTTAAGCGACACAATGGACGGACTTTCTGTGGAAAAGGTCATTAAAGGAGGCCCCGCATTTAAGAATAAATCCCTAAAAAAAGGGGATAAAATCATCGCTGTAAACAGCACATCGATTATTGGGATGGATCTATCTGAGGCTGTGGATCTTATACGAGGGCCCAAACATACTAAAGTGACCCTTTCCATTATTCGTACAGAAAATGAAACCAAGCAAACCCTAGATATTGATATAGTTAGAGATGAAATCGTTGTTGAAGAAAGTCGGTATACGGCAAAAACCGAACCTTATGGCGATGGGGTTATAGCCCATCTTCACCTCCACTCCTTCTATAGTGTCCCTTCAGCATCCTCCTTTGGGGATTTAAAAAAGGAAATTGTAGAGATCCAAAAGAACCATAAATTAAAGGGTATCATCCTTGATTTGAGAAACAATGGTGGAGGAGTCCTTACCGAAGCTATTAACGTCGCTTCTTTATTTATCAATAAAGGGGTGGTTGCCGCTATTCGCACACATACAGGGGATGTAAGTAGGATTAGGAATCTAAGCGATAATAAGTTATGGGATGGGCCGTTGATCATTTTGACAAATAAAGGGTCTGCATCAGCCTCAGAAATTGTAGCCCTTTCCCTTTCAGATTATGGCAGAGCCATTATTGTTGGAGATACCACCACTTGGGGAAAAGGGACTCATCAATCGGGGACCTTTTTTGACGCCTCTCCAGACAATGTGAACCCAAAAGGGGAGTACAAAGTCACAGGTGGGGTCTACTATACAGTGGGGGGAAAAAGCCCTCAATTAACAGGGGTCTATTCTGATATAGTGGTCCCAGGGATCTACTCAAAGGCTGAAATTGGCGAAAAATATGCAAAATTTCCCTTAGATAATGATGCGATTGATCCCCTATTTGTCGATGACCTTCTAGACGTTCATCCTTTATATCGCTTCAAAATTAAAAAGGCGTTGCAACTAAACCTCCAACAAAAGGAATCGATTACAAAGTACGTTCCAACATTGCAACACTCTTCTGCTGAAAGAATTCGATTAAATAAAGATTATCAACATTTTCTTCAAGCTATCGACTCTCCCTCAGATAGTACATATAATGAAGAGCTTTATTCACAAGAAGACCATCAATTGTCGGAGTGTATGAATATCATGAAGGAGTTTATCCTCCTTTATGATAAGGATCGATAAAACCTATTTGCAAAAACTTCATGGATAATATATAGTGTTTTGCATGAAAATTCGCACCCGTATTGCCCCTTCGCCAACAGGGCACCCACACGTTGGGACATTGTACATGGCTTTATTTAATCTTATTTTTGCAAAAGCAAAAGGGGGAGATTTTATCCTTCGAATTGAGGATACTGATCAAAAGCGCTCTAGACCTGAATATGAAACAAGCATCTATGAATCCCTTCAATGGATTGGCCTTAAATGGGATGAGGGTCCAGATGTGGGAGGCCCTTTTGGCCCCTATAGACAATCTGAGAGAAGTTCTATCTATTCAAAGTATTGTGATCAGCTTTTAAAAGAAGGGAAAGCCTACAAGTGTTTTACCACCGCAGAGGAATTAGAAGAGATCCGTCTTGTTGCAAAAAAAAGTGGGGCAAGGGTCGGCTATGATAGACGCCATAGAAATTTAACCCCTCAGGAAATTCATGCTTTTGAGCAAGAAGGGCGCAGTTTTGTCGTAAGGCTTAAAGTCCCCCTTACAGGAGAGGTCACCTTTACCGACTCTATTAAAGGGATTGTAAAAGTTCCTTGTGCCGATATTGATGACCAAGTTCTTATGAAATCTGATGGTTTACCCACCTACCACCTTGCCAATGTTGTCGATGATCACCTCATGCAGATTTCTCACGTCATTCGTGGTGATGAATGGTTAAGCTCCACTCCAAAACATATCCTCATCAATGAAGCTTTAGGGTTTACCCCTCCGACCTTTATGCACATGCCCTTGCTTCTTGGAACCGATGGGAAAAAGCTTTCCAAAAGAAAAAATCCTACCTCCGCTTATTACTATAAAGATTCTGGATATCTTCCTGAGGCTTTCATCAACTTTTTAACATTGATGGGCTATAGCAATGAAGGGGGGAAAGAAATCTACTCTTTAGAAGAGATCATTTCCACATTCAATGAGAAAAGAATTGGGACAAGCGGAGCTGTCTTTGATGTGATGAAACTTGATTGGATCAATCAGCAGTACATGATCTCTTCCATTAAAGAAAAAGATTTATGGAAAAGGATAAAAGAGTGGGGATTTCAAGATGCATTTATGGAGAAATTAATGCCCCTTGTCCATACTCGAATGAAAACTTTTGGCGATTTTATCGATCTGTGTGGGTTTTTCTTTGTAAACAACCTCCATCTTGATGAAAAGCTCCTTTGTCCACGTGGAATAACCCCTCAGCAAACCTGCTATATCCTCCAATCTTTTCTATGGGGGCTTGAAAAAGAGGGTTGGGAAAAGCCAAGTATTGAAACCCATGCAAAAGCATTAAGTGAGATTTTTGGAGTTCATTTTAAAAAAGAGGTGATTCCTATTCTTTTTGCTACCTTTACAGGAAAGACAATAGGACCCCCTTTATTTGATTCTATTGCCCTTCTTGGAGAGCATAAAGGAAGAGCTCGTATTTTAGAGGCCATTGCCCTTCTTGGGGGGATCTCTAGCAAGAAAATGCCCCTTTTAGAAAAGGCCTATCACACTCAAGATGGGAAGGAATTGTTTGCAACTCTATGAATGAGAAAGCAAAATACTGTCTAAAGCACCCTTTTGTAGGGACTATTAAAAAAGTGGTCCCTTTAAATAAGGAAGGGTCGACAAAATCTAATTTTCATGTTGAAATTTCTATTGAAGGTTCAAACATTGAATATGAAGTGGGCTGTTCCTTTGGACTCTACCCTTTTAACCCACGTCATGAGGTCGATACCCTCCTTAATCTTTTGAAAGTAGATAAAGAGTTTATCATTAAAAAAGATAAAATAGATCATCCCCTCTCTATTCACTCCTTTTTTTTAGAGCATGTCAATCTTTTGCGCGTCACAAAAAAAATTGCAACAGCCTTTCTCCCCTACCAAAAAGATCAAAAACTACAAACCCTTTTAGAAGGGGATTGGAAACAGTATTCTGACACCCATGATCTTGTAGAATTTTTAACCGATTTCTACCTCCCAACAATGCCCCTTCAAGAACTTATAGATCTGATGTCCCCCTTACTCCCACGATTTTATTCCATAGCCTCCTGTCAAAAAATTGTGGGAAATACAATTATTTTACTTGTAGCCAATTTTTCCTATATGAAAGGGAAAAAATGGCACAAAAGTTTAACAGCCACACACGTACAAACCCAAAAAACTATCTCCCTTTTTCATCAACCCAACCCCTCATTTTCCCCTCCAAAAGAGGATATCCCTATTATCATGATCGGTCCAGGAACAGGGATTGCAGCCTTTTTAGGCTTTTTACAAGAACGCATAGATCTCTATCACTGTAAAAATAACCTCCTATTTACTGGGGATAGAAATGAAAAATATGATTTTTATTATGAAAAGGAGCTCAAGGACTATCAAAATCAAGGGTTTCTTCACCTTTTTACCGCATTTTCTCGCGATCATTCTAAAAAAGTCTATGTTCAAGACAGGATTTTGGAGCAAAAAGAGCTCATAAAAGATCTTATCCTGAACAAAAAAGGGGAAATCTTTATCTCAGGGGATGCCGAAAGGATGGCAAAGGATGTCCTTGCCTCTTTTGAAAAGATCTTTTCAACCCACTCTATAGAAGAGGGGCACACCTTTATACGGGAATTAAAAAAACAAAAAAGAATCCATTTAGACGTCTATTAATGTATTGACAACTAATGAGTCATTTCTATCTTTCAGATTAAATGACTCATTAAATAAAAAATGGACCCAATACATTCTTATGCCACCTTTTCGGTCAATTCCATTGATTCTCAATGTATTGCAAAAAACTCTTCTTTGACAGATCAAAAAATCGCTTCTCTTGCTTCAGAAACACTCCAAGGGTCTTCTGCAGGTTCAGCACTAAACGCTATCTATTTGCTAAGAATGCAGAAAAAGCCGCCCCCTGTAAGTAGCTCTATTTCAGCTATTGCCGCCTTACATTTCTCTCCAGAAACGATAGATCCTTCACTAAAGGATTCTTTAGAAGACTCAAGTTTAAGCTCCTATCTAAATAGTGATGAGGATTCTATTGCCTCTAGCAGTATAGCATCTTCTTCCACAGGGGAAAGCATGTTTACTCATAGTGACGTAGCAAAAGAGGTTAATAATGTCATCTCAGGATCAAAATCTAAAGATAAGACAAAGCTTTCACTCCTTATTGAGTCAAAATGGAATGGGGCCAATCGAACCCTTAATAAGCGTATTCAAGACCATTTAAGAATGTACTATACTACAGGGTGCAGACAGCTAAAAAGCTCATTAAAAACTGCTTTTGATCGAAAAATCCCTCATAAGGGCACTTTGCGGGCTGAATTTAAAAAAGTGGATGAGGGGATATCAGATACTCGTTTGGTTGTTGTAGGAGGTAAAAATGAGTACATTGTAAAAAGATTAGCCCTTCCTGAACAGCTTTTAAAAAAAAAGGAGGTCCAAGAGTCTTTAGCGGCTATTTTTATCGAAGGGTTTACAAACCACGGAAAGATGCTAGAGGATTTAGATACCTATTTAACTGTTGAAATCAATAAGCACTTTCAAAAGCTTATAGCTCCCTATTACACAGGGGCAAACAGAGAAAAAATGGGAGAAATTATAGGAAAAGGTTTAGGGGTTTTTGTCCCTGAAGTAGAAATACTTAAGGCCCCGGGAGATAAAATTTATACCTCTCATAAATTTATAGAAAACCAAGGTTCTTTAAAGGAGTTTATTGAAGGGGGAAACGAAGAAAAAATTGATCCCCAAAGTATGCAGGACATTTATCTCTTAGATGCCCTCCTTCAAAATGTGGACAGACATTTAAACAATGTCCTTATTTCAAAGGATAACAAAGCCATCCCCATTGACCACAGCCTATCTCTTCAAGGGAGTAAAAAAGCCCATGATTCCTCCACATTTGCTACCTATTTAAACCCTTCTGTCAATCACTTAAAATCCCATTCAAATAGCCCATTAACAGACCTAAGCAAAAAAAAGATTAAAGATCTCAATATCGATGAACTTATTGGTTCAGCAAAAATTACTCACGGTCTATTGTTAGAAACCGATGTCATAAATGGGTTAAGAGAAAGGAGCAAAAGGGCAAAAAGCGCTATTGAGATAGATGCCATTACAATCGACCAATTTATGTTTGCTGTCTCTAACCAAACATGTTTAGAAGCTCTTCTAAAAAATCCGACCCTCTCAAGAGATGCCCTTTTTTCTCTTTTTTCCAGGTAAAACCCATTTTTCTATTCATTTTTATGATAGAAATGTTGTACAATCATTTTCATCAGGGAAAATTTTAAGGAGTTGATGGGTGATTAGTCTTCTTTCTATTTTTTTTATTAAATATCTTTTTTTTGCACCTCTTGTTGGATTTTGCACAATCTATGGTGCAGTAGGTTTTTCAAAAGCCTTTTATTTTTCCTTAGAAAAAATCAATACCCTCAAAGTGGGACTCTTATTTACCCTTTTCTACCTTTCAATCTATCTATTTTTTAAAAACCCACTTCCCTTTTCCCCAGTTCAAGAGGCTATAAAAGAACTTGTCTCTAGTATCCTTCTTGGCCCTTTATGGACTTGGATTTTTTTAGGGTTAATGGATGGGTTCGGTTACAGCTGTAAAAAAGTAAAAAAACTGACTCTTGTCTATGTATTCTCAGTGATTGCTTTTGGAATTTTTACTCTCATGCGTTAGTTTACATTTTAGTGATATTGATCACACCCTTTTCGGTCATTAAAAGGGTATTTTCAAAGCGAACCCCAAAAAAGCCTTCTTTATAAAGTCCTGGCTCGATAGTAAATACCATCCCCTCTTCAATCGGGATATCCTTTACTCGATAAGAAATTCTTGGCCACTCATGCACTTGTAATCCCAATCCATGGCCTAAAGAGTGTCTAAGATAGCCTTCAAGGTGATTTTCTTTAGCCATACTTTGGACCTTTTCATCAAGGGTGTGAAAACATACCCCTAATTTAATGTGTGCGACCGCCTGATTATAGGATTCTTGTACAATATCATGCACATATTTCCATTCTTTGTACCCCTCTGGGTTTTCCTCTTTTCCGAAAAAAAGAGTTCGAGTCATATCACTTGTATAACTATCAAGGGTGATTCCACAATCAATAAGGACATTCATCCCTTTTTTTAAAGGGATGTGTTGACTTCGATAGTGAGGGTAGGCGCTATTGCCACCAAAAGCGATGATAGGTTCAAAAGAAAGGCTCTCCCCCCCCTTTTCCTTACAATACTTTTCATATTCCCAAGCAGCCTCTTTTTCTGTCATCCCTTCCTTTAATGAAGCTACAACGTGCTGAAAACCTTGATAATTTAAGGCCCCTGCTTGTTTCATTTTTTCTATTTCTGAGCGATCTTTAATCGCACGCATTTTTTCAATCTCTGTTGATACAGTAAATGTCGATCCTTTCATGATCTCTTGCAACTGCTTATATCGATTAAAAGACAAGGTTTTTCCATCAACAAAAAGAGTACAAGGGGGAAGCGTTTTTAAAAAAGCATCAAGAGCCCCCCCTTCATTAAGGAGCACTTTGACCCCCTTTAATAATTTACAAGCGTCGATATACCGAGAATCAACAAAAAAAAGGGTCTCTTGCGGGAAAATAAGCAACACCCCCTCAGAAACTTTTTTTCCTGTTAGATAAAAAATATCGATCACATTATCCACATAAAAAAGTCCTTTCTCTCTTTTGAGTTTCTCTATTCTTTGCATATATTCCTTAGTTGCTTTTTTGTTATAAGGGTTCCGATAGCATTTCTATCTGTAGATTGTATCAAAACAAGGGCTTCATCCACACTGTATTTTCTTTTACAAAAGACAGAAGTGACGATTTTTTCTTTAATATCGCCCAATGACTCCCCTTTTTCTAAAAGGGAGAGGGTGTATAAAAAACTCTCCTTTACATTCTTAAACGCCACTTGAGCCATTTCATAAATCACTACAGAATGCTTCCCTATAGAAAATCTCACCCCAAGCTCAGAAAAGGTCTCTTGTTTTGACTCACAAATAAAAAGCTCTTCTACAGTTAAAAAAATCTCTTCTGGTTCAAGGAGAAGTTGACTACAAAATAAAGGCTCTGTAGGGTTTTTAAGTTTTTCTAAGAGAGAAAGATCAATAAGGACATAAGAGGTCTGTTCAACAAAACAAAATTGAGGGTGGGGGGGAACTACTTCAACAATACAGAGTTCATCCCAAAGAAATTTTATTGTGAAAAAGCCCTTTTCTTCAAAAGAGGGGGAAAAAAGAGGGGTTTGTCTATTTGTAGGTGTCACAGTCGTTTCCCTTTCTTTATAGACAAACTCTTTAAAAGCGGTCTGATTTTGGGGTTTAAAGGCAAATGTGCTGATATTTGCCATCCCTAAAGAGGCTGTTAAAGCAGAAACCACCCCTTCTCGAATGATTTTAAAAACCTCTTCCTCATTTTGAAAACGAATTTCCTTTTTTTGTGGATGGACATTGACATCAATAGCACTTGGATCAAAGGTCATATTGAGAAAAAACAAGGGGAACTCCCCTTTGCCTAAAGAGGTTCCAAAAGCTGCGGCAACGGCATTACTAATAAGAAGAGAATAGACAGAGCGATGATTTACAACAAGAAATTGACCCATTCGATTTGTCCGAGTCTTGTCACAACTTGCTACTACCCCCTCACAACGTATCCCCCCTTTTTCAAAACAAAGAGGGACTGTAGGAGAAAAAAAATCTTTTCCTAAAACCTCTTTTACCCGATTGTGTGGATCCCCTTCAATGGTTAAGACTTCCTCTCCATCCACTTTAAGATAAAATGCAATTGTAGGATGACATAAGGCAAGCTTTCTAATTGTCTTTATAATCTCTGTGGTTGCCCCTCCCTTCCCTTTTTGAAATTTTTTTCTCGCTGGAGTGTTATAAAAAAGGGATTCAACCCTAACAGTAGTCCCTCTCCCCCTTGCTTTTTCAGATATTTTTGGAAAAAGGCCCCCAGAAGTTTCTAAAATGGTGGCCCCTTTTCCCATTGAACTTGTGATAGAAAATTTCGATACTGAAGAAATGGCTGCTAGTGCCTCTCCTCTAAATCCCATGGTTTGTAAAGAATCCAAACACTTTAAAGAAGAGATCTTACTTGTTGCAAACCGTTGAATAGACATCCTTACATCTTCACTACTCATCCCCTTTCCATTATCGGAAACTTCAATTAAAAAATGGCCGCCACCGATAATCTCTATAGAAATGGCAGTTGCCTCTGCATCGACAGCATTTTCTACAAGTTCCTTTACAACTGAACAGGGCCCTTCAACCACTTCTCCGGCAGCGATTTGATTGATAGCTGTTTCTGAAAGGACAAAAATAGTTTTAGTCATAGAGGGTAAAGTCTACAAGAAATAGAGCCCCTTTTCAATACCTTTATGCAAAAAATAGAGGATAAAGCTCTATCCAAAAAAAAAATTTTTTCCTATACTCCAATTATGCGCATCCTATCCACTTTAGTTACTTTAGCAGCTCTAGGTTATGGGGCCTATTGGGTCAACGAAAATAGACCTGAACTAAAAACTGAGCTGATGGAATTTGTCCATAGTGGAGATTTTCACACTTTAGAAGCCCGCTATACAGCTAAACAAATTATGGATATGCATAAATCCTCCCTTTTAAAGTCCGATCAACATAAGTTTTTACCACCAAAGACTCAATTTTCTCCCTACCTTTTGATGGAAGTTAAGTATACAAAAGGGGGCAATGCTACAGGGGAAGGGGTCATTCTTTGGGATTTACTCGATGGAGAGATGGTCATTAATTCCAACCACTGGGAAAAAACTCATGGATACTGTGATTGCATTCGTAACAACCTTGATGGTAACGAATTTAAAGTGATTAACGCCCTTGCTCTTCATGGGGGAACTTTAGATAGAGAAAGTTTAGTTCGAGTCCTTCAAGTTGAAAACGATGTTTTAGGCAGATGGCTTAACACCTGTCGAAAGAAAAAACTCATTGTCCAATCAGGGAGTTTTTATCGCCTCCATTTACAAACTCCAAAGCTTGCTTTAAAACCAGAAACACTCATTGATGATCGAATTGTAACAAAATCTTATAAATCTACTGAACGGATGGGAAAAAAATTCTCTCATAACCAAATACGAAAAATTGCTGAAGCCTCTTTTGGACAAGATTTTGCTGTAAGGCACACTTTAGATGTCTACCTTCCCATCTATAGTATCACCGTTGAAAATCCAGATGGCTCCCATCACACAAGTTATTGGAATGCCATCAATGGCTATGAATTACAATTTACCTCTTTATTGGATTGATCCTTTGCATAAAAAACAGTTGTTGTGTATACTTCTAAGAGTGGAAAGATGGCTGAGTGGCCGAAAGCGCTTCCCTGCTAAGGAAGTATACCCTTTAACGGGTATCGAGGGTTCAAATCCCTCTCTTTCCGAAATTTTTTTCGACGTTAAAGGGCATATATGACAGGGCAAATGATTCTTGATAAAACGATGACCCCTGCCTCGAAAGAATCCGAGATGATGGTTCTAGGGTGTATGTTAACCCATCAAAATTCTCTATCTGTGGGCGCTGATAGACTAGAGGAAAATGATTTTTATTATAAAGAACACCAACTCATTTTTGGAGCCTTAAAACGGGCCTATAGCAAAGATAAACCTGCAGATGTCCATTTAGTTGCTGAAACATTAAAAATGGATGGTTCTTTAGACAGCTCTGGGGGGATAAGCTACATCACTGAAGTGGCTCAATATGCAGGCACTTCTGCCTACATCGAAGAATATGTCGATCTTATCAAAAATAAGTCGATCCTGCGAAAGATGATTCAGGCAGCCAATGACATTAAAAAAATTGCCATTGAACAACCAGAGGATGTCAACTCTGCTTTAGATGAAGCCCAAAGCAAGTTTTTTAAAATTTCTCAATCTACCAATAAGTCTGTAGGGTTTACAGTAAAAGGGATTTTAGATGGAACTGAATCTGAATCAAAGATGCCCTACATCAAAGATCTTCAAGAACGGCAAGAAAAATACCACAATAGAGACCCAAATGACATCTTTACAACTGGAGTCCCTTCAGGGTTTAAGGATCTAGATAAAATGCTTGGGGGGTTAAATCCAGCAAACCTTATCATTGTCGCTGGCCGTCCGTCGATGGGAAAAACTGCTTTTGGGGTCAATATTGCTGAGCATATTTGCTTTGATTTAAATAAACCCGTAGCCGTCTTTTCTCTTGAGATGAATGCTGAGGAGCTTTTACACAGAATGATTTGTAAAAGGGCTGAAGTTTCTTCTGAAAAAATTAAAACAGGAGCCCTTAATGGGGCTGAATACCAAAGAATTGTCTCTGCTGTCAGTGCGATGCAAAACCACACCTTCATCATTGATGATCAACCCGGTTTAAAAATCACCGATCTTAGAGCTCGAGCAAGACGATTAAAAGAGGTCTATAATATCCAGTTTCTTTTAATAGACTACTTACAACTTCTATCAGGGTCCCGAGGGCAATACAACACAGAAAATAGACAGACAGAAATATCTGAAATTTCAAGGATGCTAAAAAACTTAGCGAGGGAACTTAATATCCCGATCATCTGCCCCTCTCAACTTTCTCGTAAGGTAGAAGAAAGAGCAGGCCACCGCCCTATGCTTTCAGATTTAAGAGAATCTGGATCCATCGAACAGGATGCTGACTGTGTCCTTTTTATTTATAGAAGGGACTACTACAACGCAACGGATCACCCAGGGATGGCTGAGATTTTAATTGCAAAAAATAGACATGGATCAACCGGCAACATCAAGCTTGCTTGGAGAAAAGAGTTTGCACACTTTTCTAACTATGCTCACGAATCCATTGAGGATTCTGATCCCTTCTCCCCTTTTTCTCAGTAAATTTTTTATTTTATAGCTCTCTTCCTGAAACTTTTGATAAATTTCCTATTTTTCTTTACAAAATCAAAGCCAATCTATACACTAATCACAAACTTTTTATAGGAAAAGGTATTAAGTATGTCTTCAGTGAAGAAAAAGCGTAAGCTTAAAATAAATAAGCATAAGCGTAAAAAAAGAAGTAGAAGAGATCGTCACAAAAATTCATAAAGATGTGGCACTATCCTCAAAACTTCGATGTAATTGTTATAGGTGCAGGGCATGCTGGCTGCGAAGCAGCTCATGCTTCTGCTAAAATAGGGGCAAAAACCCTCCTTCTAACGATGAACTTAGATTCCATTGCAAAAATGAGCTGCAATCCCTCTATTGGTGGATCTGCTAAGGGTCAAATTGTTCGAGAAATAGATGCTCTTGGGGGCATTATGGGAAAAATCGCTGATAAAACAGGGATCAATTTCCGCATGCTTAATTATTCCAAAGGCCCTGCCGTATGGGCTCCAAGGTGTCAATCCGATCGATTTGAGTATTCTTATCAGATGAAACATCTTTTAGAAAACACTAAAAACCTCTCCATGATGCAAGGTTCTATTGAAGAACTCCTTGTTGAAGATGGGGTCATCAAAGGGGTGGTCACTCCTCATGGGGTGATCTACAAAGCAACAGCAGTTGTTCTTTGTGCAGGAACCTTCATGCAGGGTTTGATGCACATTGGAGATAAAACCTCTAAAGGGGGGCGAATGGGCGATCCCTCTTCTCCGATTTCCGATCAACTAAAAAAATTGGGATTTACTTTAGGCCGGTTAAAAACAGGGACCCCCCCTCGAATTCATGGAAAAACCATCGATTTTTCACAACTTGAAGTTCAGGAGACAGAAAGTCACGTTTCATTTTCTCGGAAAAAAGATCTTCCACGTTTACCTCAAGTCCCCTGTTACATCACCTATACAAATGAACACACTCAAGCCATTGCTGAAAAAAATCTCCATAGAAGTGCGATGTACAGTGGAAAAATTCAAAGCAAAGGGCCAAGGTACTGCCCTTCTTATGAAGATAAAATCACCCGATTTAAGGATAGAGTGCGCCACCAAATATTTTTAGAGAAAGAGGGGCTACATACTGAAGAGTACTATGCCGCAGGGATTTCAACCTCCCTTCCTTTTGATGTTCAAGTAGAGATGCTAAGGACAATTGTTGGCTTAGAAAATGCTGAGATAGTGCGTCCTGCCTACGCTATTGAATACGATTACGTCACTTCCCTTCAGCTTAAAGGGACTTTAGAGACCTTTCTTGTTAAAAATCTTTTCTTTGCAGGGCAAGTAAATGGAACCACAGGGTATGAAGAAGCTGCCGCTCAAGGGTTGATTGCTGGGATCAATGCCGCTCACAACGCTTTAAACAAAGCTCCATTTATTCTTGGAAGATCTACATCCTATATTGGGGTCCTTATTGAAGATATTATCACCAAAGAGCTTTCTGAGCCTTATAGGATGTTTACAAGTCGAGCTGAGCACAGATTGCACCTTCGTTATGATAATGCTGACACCCGATTAACCCCCTATGGCTACCATCTTGGATTGATTTCTAAACAAGAATTTGAGCAATTTACCCTTGATCAGGAATGTATTGATGAGACAGTAGCACTTCTTCAAACCACAAGAAAAGAAATAGATAACAAAAGTGTTCTCCTATCGACATTTCTATCTCGGCCAGAAACAACCTATAGGGATGTACAAGTTTTGTTTCCTGAACTATTAAAGGAACTTGCCCCAGAACTGGCTCAAAGGATAGAAATAGAAATCAAGTATGCTGGATATATTTCTCGACAGACAAAATTGCTTGAAAAGCTTCAAAAACTTGATTCTTTAGAAATTGCCGAAGATTTTGACTTTAACATAAAAACCCTTCGTAAAGAGTCAGCTGAGCGTCTTTCAAAAGTGCGTCCTCAAAATTTAGGGGCGGCAAGTCGGGTAGAAGGGGTCACTCCAGCCGATATTTCCATCCTTATGCTTACCTTAGGCTATTAGAGTCTATTGGAAAATGAGTTTTTTTTGACTTGACATTCTAAAAACTAGGCTATAAAAAGGATTCTAAACTTATTAGGAGATTTTTTACCAATGATCCACCCCCTCAAATGCTTTTTACCCGCTTTTGTACTCCTATTAACTTCAGCAGCAGACACAGGCCCTTTAGTTTCTGCGGCGATGCAACAAACTGCCAATGCGCAAAATGCAACCATCAATAATGCCCTTACTCAAAAGGAAAATGCGATGGTCCTTGCAAATCAAGTGAAAACCCCCTCTCCATCAGGGGATGTAATGATTGTGGATCCAAAAGAGGTCTCTAAGGATTGGATTCACGCCTTTACAATGCTTAAAACAAAGCAAACAGGATCGATTATCTTTACTCTTTTAAATGGGGAAAAAATAGACAATATTGTTGATGTTCAAGCCGTTTCTGGGGGATATTTACTTTTTTTTACCCTAAAAAGCTACCAAGGGCTACACTATAAAGTGGTAAAAACCTCTGAAATCAGTTCGATCAATTCATAATGTCTATTAAGATCCTCCAATTAGAAAATACCCCTATAGAAGAACAACTTAAAATTGAAGAGGACCTTCTTCGTAATGACCCTCACCCTTATGTCATCATTGGAACAGATCTTCCCACAGCAATTGTTATGGGATCCTCTCAAAAAAAAGAGGATGTTATAGACCTTAAAAAGGCCTATGAACAAAAGATTCCCATCATTCAAAGATTCTCAGCCGGTGGATGCGTCCTTTTGGATAAAGATACCGTTGTTGTCTCATTTATCCTTAACAAAAAAAATGTGGGGGTCGATCTTTTCCCCCAAACCCTAATGAAGTGGTCGATTGATTTTTATCAAAAGGCCCTTTTGCTCCCTGATTTAGATTTAAAAGACAACGACTACACCCTCAAAGACAAAAAAATTGGGGGCAATGCCCAGTATATTAAAAGGGACCGTTTTGTCCATCACACTTCCTTTTTATGGGATTTTTGCCCAGAAAAAATGGAGGTCCTTTTACACCCTCCAAAAGAACCTTGCTACAGAAACAAGCGTCCTCATCAAGAATTTCTCACAACGATAAAACCCCATCTTTCTAAAGAAGGATTTATTGAATCTATTAAAAATAGGTCAATCAAGGTGTTCAGATAATCCAAACTTTCTATTAAAGTAGCTTTTAACCACATCTTTACCGATAGCAGCAATCGATTGTGTGAGGGGGATTTTTTTTGGGCAGACTTGAACGCAGTTTTGGGCATTGCCACAATCAGAAACTCCCCCATCTTCCATCATCACTGTGATTCTCTCCTCTTTAAGAGACTTTCCAGTTTCATTTGCATTAAATAGCTTCACTTGATTGATTGTTGAGGCTCCGACAAATGTAGATGTTGGTCCAAATTGAGGACATGCTTCAAGACAACACCCACAGGTCATACATGTCGATTCAACATACATTGCCTCTTGTTTTTTTTGAGAAACAGAGGGCCCAAACTCCTCACTATGATATCCTTCTACAGGGACCCACCCTTTAATTTTCTTCAAATTATCAAACATTGAGGATCTATCAACCACAAGATCCCTCACCAAAGGAAATTTTGTAAAAGGGGCTAAAATAATAGTATCTGTCTTATCCTCTTTTAAAATCGTTTCAATAAGGGCAGTACATGCTTGTCTTGGCCTTCCATTAATAAGCATTGAGCAAGAGCCGCATACCTCTTCTAAACAGGCTTGCTCCCACACAATAGGAGCCACCCTTTCCCCACTTTTTGTAATTGGGTTTTTTTGGATCTCCATCAAAGCAGAGATGACGTTTAACCCTTCCTTTCTATCTAATTCAAATTCAACAAAATATTGCTTTGTTTTATCCCCTCGATAAATTTTTAAGTTAAACGTGTGCATATTTTTTCTCCCTACGTCCATAGTCTAACTCTGTCACAAGAGGGACTTTTGGTACATTTTTTAATTGAGGGGTCATCCTTTTTGCCACTGTATAATCCCTAAGAATTGGATCTAAATGGCGGATATCAACAGGTAAATAGGAGATTTCAGGTTCATCACTATGAGGATCATATGTACAAATGGTTGTCTTCAAAAAGTGGGCATCATCTCTTTTAGGAAATTCGGGCTTGTAATGAGACCCTCTAAATTCATTTCTCATCAAAGCCCCTTTTGCAATACATAGAGCCATTTCTAGCATTGGGCCAAATTGATTAGCAAACTGCAATGTTTGATTTAATACTGAGCCTTTATCATCTAACGTGATATGTAAAAACCGCTCTTTTATTTTTTTAATCTCTTTAATAGCATGTTTTAACCCCTCGTTACTTCTAACAACAGTGACGTGGCCGATCATAATAGCTGCAAGTTCATCGTGGAGTTTATAAACATTTTCTCCACCGCTTCGTTCCAAAAGATTCTCTTTTATTGCTTGCTCATGAGCCATTGCTTCTTCAAACAGTAACCGATAGTCCTTTTTGTCCTTATGGGCTATATCATCAATATAAAAAAAGATTTCATTGGCAGCAACCATCCCTCCAAAAACACAGGAAAGTAATGAATTTGCCCCCAATCGATTAGCTCCATGATATTGAAACTCACATTCTCCAGCAGCAAAAAGCCCTTTTATATTTGTCATTTGACGGTAGCGACTAAAGCGATCCTCATCCCCTGTTGCAGGCCAATCCACCCACATCCCACCCATTGTATAGTGGACAGCAGGAAAAATCTTCATAGGGACTTTTCTTGGATCCTCGCCAGTAAATTTTTGATAAATTTCTAAAATAGACTCTAATTTATGAAGGGCCTTTTCATCAAGGTGGGTAAGGTCTAAATAGACCTGCTTTTTCCCATCAATTCCAAGACCTGCCTCTTCAACGACCTTGATAATGTAACGAGAAGCCACATCTCGAGGGACTAAATTTCCAAATGTGGGGAATAATTCCTCTAAAAAATACCAAGGCTCCCCTGTTTGTCCACACGATATAAACTCCCCTGTGGGCCCTTCAATTTTTTTCGAACTGTCCCCATAGACCCAAATTCTCCCCCCTTCCCCACGGGCAGATTCTGACATTAATCGAAGTTTATCTTCCCCAGGAATGGCTGTTGGGTGTATCTGAATAAACTCTGGATTGGCAATTTTTACCCCCTGCATGTAGGCTCGTGCATTTGCTGCCCCTGTGCAAATAGTAGAGTTTGTTGAATATTTAAAAATAACTCCATTTCCCCCTGTAGCTAAAAGGACCCCATCCCCTTCTAAAGTACTTAATTTTGAATTGTATAAATCCATAATCACCACACCACGAGCAATCCCCTCATCATCGATAACAACTCTCATAAATTCATGATGTTCATACTTTTTAATTTTTCCGCTCACTTCAAATCGTCTTACCTGCTCATCAAGGGCGTAGAGCAACTGCTGTCCGGTGGAGGCTCCAGCAAAGGCTGTCCGTTTATACAACGTCCCTCCAAATCGTCTAAAATCAAGGTGTCCATCTGCCCTTCTATTAAAAGGGACCCCCAATCGATCAAACATTCGAATGATTGCCGGTCCATTATAACACATCTCCAAAATGGGGGGTTGATCCCCTAAAAAATCGCCCCCTTTAATTGTGTCATAGGTATGAATATCGACCGAATCCATCTCCCCCATCAAATTAATAGCAACATTAATTCCCCCTTGGGCACAGACAGAATGGGATCTTTTTACATTTGTTAAACTCACTAAATCTACACTACACCCAAGATCGGCAAGTTTCATAGCCGCCGATAGCCCTGCTAATCCCCCACCAATCACAATGACTTTTTTCCCTTTTTCACTCATCAATGATAATATCCTGTGCTAAAAAAATAACTTCCCCATATAGACAACATCCCTAAAGCGCTAAGAACAAAGGCAAGGCCATAGGCAAAACTCACCCATTTTGTCTGAGCACTTCTAGAAAGGATCAATCCCCATGTAATACAAAAAGTCCAAAATCCATTACTCCCATGAAAGACAGAGGCCAATACAAAAAGGGTGTAGAAAATGCACATAGGGATACTTTGAAAGGCCTGTCTAACATTTAAAAGGATTAAATCTGCCGATTTTTTTGAAGCAATAATGACTTCATTTTCTTTAAGTGTAAAATGTGTTAAACCTTTTACAAAAGCCTCTTTATCCTCAAAAGCGGATAGACTTTTATAGAGGGCATTTTCCTCTTTATTAAATCGATCCTGAGCAACATCCTTCATTTCTCCTAATCGCTCATCTACTACCGACATTTTTCCTTCAAACACCTTTAGCTGGCTCACCTCTTTCTCTATAGCCCCTTGATCATAGATAGACACCTTTAAATCTGCGGCAACAGTATAAAGACCTGAATCGACCCTATATTTACCAAAGGCCATAGACTCTTCTCCTCTATGAATTTTATAAGGGTACATCACAAAACGCATTTGAATCACATGGAGAATTATTCCAAAAAGGATGATCCACGCTGTAATCCGTTGCAGAGAATAGGCCTTATTTCTTTCGTATTTTAATACACTTGCCTTTCCCCCTTTATTTCTTACATTTGACTTAGAGCTAAGCATGTACTTAACCCCCCAAACGGCATGAATCCCCATTGGGACCCCTAAAAGAAAGATCTCTACAGCAGGTAAATAAGGGATGCTGTGCAAAAAATTGACACTGTTAACAAACCAAAGGACATTTGCCCCAAAAAAAATCGGCGCTTGTGAATTGGTAAATAAATGCTCCATCAAAAAAATTAAAAACCACAGCCCCATTAAAGAATGAAGCCGCCTCCAAACAAATGCCTTAGGCACTAATCGATGGGAAACTACTGCTGCCATACACACCCTCACTATGATACTAAAGAGTGCAGTCTACAGAAAGATCTATTTAACCTCAAACAAAGAGTATAGATCCATTTTCGTAAGTTTTTTCAAAAATTGTTGCAACACTCACCCCATAAATGGTTGCAAGGGTTTGAGCAATACTTACTATATGTGCTGGCTCATTGGGTTTTCCCCGATAGCCTTCAGGAGAAAGCCATGGAGAATCTGTCTCGATAAGGAGTCGATCAAGGGGGATTTTTTTTACAACTTCCCTCAATGCTGAAGACTTTTTAAAGGTGACAATCCCACTTATGGAAAGATACAACCCTAAATCCAAAGCCTTTTTTGCTTGCTGATCATTTCCTGTAAAACAGTGGATCATCCCTAAAATTGGAGGAAACTCCCCTAACGCTTCGTATAGATTCTTAAATGCTTGATCCCCTCGAACATGAAAAATTAAAGGCAATAAAGTGTGCACCCCAAGATCAATATACCTTCTGCACACCGTTTTTTGAAAAGCCACATTATTAGGCTCGATAAAATCATCAAATCCTGTTTCACCGATACCGACAATTTTCTTCTCGATGGCCATCTTCTGAAAATAATTAAATATCTCCTCAGTTTCTAGATGCGCATCATGAGGGGTAGTTGCAGCGACATTTTTTACAACTGATGGATACTTTTTCTCTAATAATAAGCCAGCCTCTAATTCTTTTACCTCTGTGCACACATTAATAATCTTAAAATTTCCAAGGGCCATAGCATTTTCTACAGCTTTTTCCCCATCGATTTTAAATCCTTCACTAGAAAGATGGGCATGAGAATCCATTAAAAAAATTGGCTCTTTATCCATATACTCCTTTTCTTAGAAAAATCTTTGCTATACTATAGGAAGAAAAGGAGTTTTTTTCTATGGGCATTTTTTTCAGATCCTACATTGAGTCCGATTTTTTCGGAAAACTGATCTTTCTTTTTTTATTTATCCTTTCAGTCACATGCTGGACTGTCCTAATACGAAAATTTCGGACCCTAAAATCAGCACATGCCCTTGGAAGGGAAATGCGCGATCAAATACGAGAAACTCAACTACAGCACCTTTTATTCCAAAGCGACCCCTCTCTGAAAAAGAGCCCTTTTTCACGCATTTTAAGTGCCATTGCTTCAAAAACCACTCAAATTATCAATAAAAATCATCACTTTAACGATCAAAACAACCCTTTTCTCTCAAAACGTGATATTGAAATGATCGATGAGTATTGCTCTATGACTATCTATCAAGAGATAAAAATCTTAAGTAAGGATCTATTCATCCTTTCTACCATTGTCTCTCTTGCTCCCTTTGTCGGAATTTTAGGTACTGTGTGGGGAATTCTTCTTTGTCTTGGTGAACTTCAAAAAGGGGGGGTGGGTTCACATTCTATCATTTTAGCAGGGCTATCTACTGCCCTTGCCACAACCGTTTTGGGCCTTGTTATTGCCATTCCAGCTCTTATTGCCTACAACTATTTTAAAAATGCCCTGACCCATATCACTACAGATATGGAAGAGTTTTCTCAGATTGTATTGTCTGAAATAGAACTTCAATATACAGCAGCAGAGGTCTAATGAGAAAAAGGTTTTCTACAGGATTTATTGACGATAATGATCTTATTAATTTAACCCCTCTATTAGACGTCTTATTTGTAGTCCTTATTTTGTTTATTATCATTGCCCCATTAACAAAATTAGATAGAGTAGAGGTTACTGAAAGTTCTTCAAAAAGCCTTTCAGCTTCTTCGATGACCGATATTGACACAATACACATCTGCCTTCATGAAGACAACACCCTTTCTGTCAATGGAAAAGCCCTTGAAAAACATACCCTAAAAATTCTATTACAAGAGTTAAAAAAGGGTAATAAGGAGCTTGTACCACGACTTGTTATTGATAAAAAATCCTCTTTTGGAGCCTTTTCAGAAACAAAAGACTTGATCGAAGAGTGTGGTTTTGCCTATCTAGACCTTGTCGTTAAAAGTAAACATTCATGAAGCGTCGTTTTTTACTCCCTTTTGTTATCTCTATACTTCACATCCCGATCTTCTTTTTTTCTATTCATGAGCCCCTTAAAAAAAAGCCCCCTCCACAAAAAATGATTGTCAACACCCTTACCCTTTTTCAACCCCCATCCTCTGCTGTTGAAAAAAAACACCCCCCTAAAGACCCTCCTAAAGAGGTTGAAAAAAAAACAGCCCCCCCCCTTCACAAAAAGGTCCTTAAAAAACAGTTGCAAAAATCTATTGCCACCTCAAAGTCCTCAGCTAAAGGTTCTCCAAAAAAAATAAAAAAAATTGTAAAAAAGGATGCAGGAAACACCGAAAGAGAATACAATGACTACTTACAGAGGATTTTTGAAATCTTAAGTGACTCGCTCACCCTGCCAGAAAAAGGGAAAGTAAAACTTAACCTTACTGTGGGTTGTAATGGAAAGGTGGTACGGATTGAAACCCTATCTTCGGAAAGTTCATTAAATCTTACCTACCTTCAGCAAAATGTGGGATCCTTAATATTTCCAAAATACACAAAAAATGAAAACAGAACCTTTACCATACTCTTTAGTGATGAAAAATAATCGTTTTTTCCCCTTTCTTATCCTTTTTTTCTTTCCCCTATTTTGTGAAGAATTAGAAATCACCCTTCCTACCCAACATAGAGAATCTAAAGTCTATATTAGTGGGTGCATAAGTGACTCTAAAGAACTCTCCTCCCTCATTAACTACGTCCTTCACGAAGACTTTACCCTCGACGGAAGGGCTAAAATCATTGAAAAAAACCCCCTCTTAGAAAAGGCCGGTCATGCCCTTGCCTATAGCGATCCGATATGGAAAAAGCAGAGTGTTGACTACCTAATTCTCCCCTCTTTAAAAGATAAACTCCTTTCCTTTAATCTATTTAATGTAAGAACAAACACTGTCAAAACTCTTGAAAGTCTTGAGCTTTCTGATAACAAAGAAGAAAACATCTTCCTTCTCCATGATTTTTCTGACTTTTTTATGGAGGATTTCCTCGGTTCTAAAGGGATTGCCTCTAAAAAAATTCTTTTTTCATTTAAACCTCACAAGAAAGAAAGCGATGAGGAAATCACCTCTTGGACAGCTGAAATTTACCAAACTGATTCTTTAGGTCTTACAAGCAAACGGGTCACATTTGACAACAACTACTCCATTACCCCAGAATTTGTTTCCCAAAACAACAAATCACAAGACCATCAATTTGCCTACGTCACCTATAAACAAGGGCTTGCACAAATCTATCAAGGGAGTTTAAATGGATCCTCTGGAAGGCCTTTTATCCACCTTCGAGGTAATCAACTTCTCCCTAAAATTTCGTATAATGGAAAGTATCTATGTTTTGTCTCCGATGCTTCAGGAAAATCCGATATCTTTTTACAAGAGTTAGATCCCTATTTTAAAGCTGTGGCAAAGCCTTTACAAATTTATTCTGGCTTAAATCAAACATCAGCTTGTCCTCACTTAAGTCCTGACAATAAAACAATGGCCTTTGTTACAAATAAGTCAAACAATCCGATGATCTACATTGCATCGATTGATAACACCCTTAAAACAAGAGAGACACCGAAACTTGAGCTTATCTCAACTCCATGTGATGAATGTTCATGTCCCTCCTATTCAAGCGATGGAAAAATGATTGCATTTTCAGGAAGGATCAACGGAAGGCGACAAATTTGGGTCTACGACATAGAAAGTAAAAGGGCCCATCAACTCACAACTTGTTCTTCGGATAAAGAAAACCCCTGTTTTGGCGCTGACAATAGACACATTGTCTATAATTCCACTTCCCCAACAACCGATTTATATATCTTAGAAATTGGACAAAAAAAAATTAGGAGACTCACGCAAGGACTGGGAGATAAACACTACCCTTCCTTTGAAAAGTAAATATCTATGAAAAAAACACTCATTCTTTCATTTTCGGCATTGTTACTCTGCACAGGTTGCACAAATACAATGGCCCTTTTTTCTCAACATGCCTCTAAATTTGGACATATGGTCCAAACAAAGGTTTCACACTATCTTTATGGGGATAGTGATGAATCAAGACTTGTCTCATCTACTGCAGAATTTTACGGAACAAGCAACGAGGAGTTTATCCCTTTAGATATCAACGAAATCAACATAAGTTCTTTAGAATCCTTTACCCCTCAACCCTCTTCTACACCGGGGGCTTTAGGGTCAGCTGTTCCGGGCATTGATTCCTTTGTCTCTCCAAGTGGCCCTCTAGCTGAAATTTTCAAAAGAATTCATTTTGATACCGATCAATTTGCTCTAAATTCTCCAAACGATAAAATCAAATTACAAAAAATGGCCGCCTATTTAAAAAAACACCCAAGCACCTATGTTTTCATAGAAGGTCACTGTGATCAAAGAGGGGGGGAAGCCTATAATCTTGCTCTTGGAACAAAACGGGCCTCTGCTGTCCGTCAGCTGCTTGTCCACTATGGTGTAAACCCCAATCAACTCTACAGTATTTCCTATGGAAAGGAAAAACCCCTCTCCCTTGGCTCATCTCAAGAATCCCTTGCAAAAAATAGAAGAGCTTGTTTTAAGCTCTATACAAAAGGCTCTTGATTATGAAACGTAATTCCACACCTTTATGTATTCTTCTTACCTCTTTTTTGTTAACTGGGTGCTATGGAAAAGGGACAAAGATCTCTTCTTCACAAAGCAGCGATCTAATGATCCATCAATTAAGGGTAGAGCTTGAGGAAATTAAACACCACATCCACACAACAGTTGTGCAAATGAACCTTTTATCAAATAAGATGACCAATTCTGAAGACATTTTATTTGAACTTAAACAAAGAGAGCTTGTCACTCAAAAACAAACCTTGGAAAACAATAGTGAACGCCTGTCAAAAATTGAAAAAAAATTTGAACAGATTTTAGAAACTGAATCCTTGCAAAGTCTTGCCCTTAAATCCTTAGAAGAGGAAATGCACCTACAGAGTAAATCCCTTCAACAGAATAAAAAGAAAATTTTAGAAATTGAGAAAAATCTCCTTTCTTTGTCCAATGACCCCTCTTAAATTTTAATTGAACTCATATAAAAAACCTTGTAGTTTATTTTCTGATCAGCTATAATCGCTTTCAAACTTATTTTCCCAAAAGGAACGCGAAATGGTACAAAGAAAAAGAATATTATTAATTGAAGATGAGGAAGATATTGCCTCTCTTATCAAACTTCAAGCAGAAATCTCAGGATATCAACTTCATGTTGAAGTTGATGGTATTAATGGCCTTAGGGCAGTTGAGCGTGAAAAGCCTGATCTTGTCATTTTAGACATTATGTTGCCTGGTCAAAATGGGTTTGATGTCTGTAGAAAAATTAAAGGAAACTCAGAGTTAAGAAACATCCCATTAATTATTTTATCTGCAAAAAATGATGAAATCGATGTGTTATTAGGTCTTGAACTTGGCGCTGATGACTACATTGAAAAGCCCTTTTCTCCAAAAGTTCTCATGTCAAGGATTAAAGCCATTTTAAGACGCAATAGAGAGACCGAAAAAGTCTCAAAAAATATTGTTTTTGGAGAATTTACCCTTGAAGTGGATCGTTACCTCCTTAGAAAAAATGATAAAGTGATCCCTATCACCCTTTCTGAATTTGGCATTTTAAAAAGATTACTTCAAAATAGAGGAAAGGTTCTTACAAGAAATCAACTTCTTGATGACATCCACAATGAAGATTCCTTTGTTGTCGATAGAAATATTGACGTTCATATTGCTTCTCTAAGAAGAAAACTTGGACCTAATTTTAAATGGATTGATACAGTTCGTGGGATCGGTTATAGATTCAAACTTGATCTTTCTGAAGAATCTTCAGATGTTCAGGAACTTGTCACATCATAGAAATCCTTGGTTCTTAGCTAAAAGGGAATGTGCTTTTGCAACTTCCCTTTTTATTTTTTCAAGATTTCTCTTGTAAAGATTTTATTAATTATATATGTGAAGATTATATATAATTAATATGAGCTTTTGAATGAGAGTCCCTTTTTTTATCACCCTCCTTTTATGCCTTTCATGCTCTCAAGAAAGGGCCTCCTCAATTATAAAAAGCCTTCATCAAAGCAATAAACAGATCGTTCAAAAGATCCACCTTACAGAAGATGACCTCCTTATTTTAGAAATTCACTACCCCCATCTTTTAGAAAAAATAATCCTCCAAGAGGGGTTAGGTGTCAAAGACATTATCATCCTCCATGAAATAGGTCTTAAGGAAAACGTATTGATCCATGTATTAAAATATACAGACAGCCATTTCATCCTTTCAGCTGATGAGGTTGTTCTTTTACAATTAGAAGGAGTTCCATCAAGTGTGATTCACTTTATGATCGATTCGTAAGTTCAAGATAAAAATTCATCTTGTCAATATGTATCGTTTTATATAAATATCTAAGATACTTTAAAAAAAATCCCTTGTACACATCTATGGCCACATTTTATCAAACCTTTTCTACAGCAGCCTCTCCTCCTAAGCTTTACACAAGCTTTGTTGCCAAAGGGAAAAAAGTGGCTCTATCAAAATTTAAATCTTTGATGCATCAAAGTGCCTTTTTACACCTTTGGTTTATCCTTTCTATCATTGTTGAAGCCGTTATTAGTACAACAGTTTTTTCGATGGACCCTTTTTCATTTGCAACCTCGGCCTCTTTTGCCCTCCTTTTTTTAAGTATTGCCTCCTACGTCCTTGTCGCCTTTTACCAAAAAAATAGAAAGTTAGATGCCATTGACTCTATTTCTAAGGAATTTCGCCACCATGTGATCGCAAATTTATCAAAAAACATTGAGGATAATGAAAAACTTCATTTAGCTATTGCTGAGTGCACAAGGGATTTAGCAGAAGCTTTGCACACTCAAGAGCTTTTTTATCTTACTGTCTACCCCTTTAAATTTTCAAAAAAGCATATTATCTCCCATCTTCTTTACTTTCATTTTAATGACATTGTCTATTTTCAAGAAAAGTTATTGGAAATTTCATTGCAAGAGCATGCCACAATTTTAGAAGATTGCGCTTGTAGTTTAGATTTTCACTCTTCCTTATCTAAAACCTATGCCACCCATGCCACCATCTATAAAAAACCTGATGGCAAGCATTTAGAAAAGGCCTTTGCCTATTCCACCTTCACAAAAAAGGCTGAATTTGGAGCCTCTTTAGAAAAGTACTACACCTTAGCCATTGAAGAGCTTAAAATTATCAGCGAACTCTGTAATGATGAATACTGGATTCATTCTGATTTAGCTTCGTTATATGCTTTTTTCAACGATTCAGAAAAAGAGATGGAACAGTATGAGATTCTTATGAGCAAAATTTCTGATGATAAAGAAATTATGTATAAGTTAGGAGTTTTATATTTTAAACATCAAAAAAGCTCAAAAGGGCTAAAGATCTATAATGACCTCCGTAAATTAGATGCCCTTTACGCAAAAAATCTCCTTTCTCATTACCACTTTTCCTAAAAAATAAAAAATTCATTTGTCCTATAAGATTTCCTTTGTATAATCAGAGAAAAAAATTTGAGGATTCAATGACCTATTTTATTAGACCTTTAAAAAAGCGCTTTTTTTCAAATATCGTTATTTGCACAGGATCTTTCATTCAATTATTTGGAGCCTCCTCCTATGAAGTGACCACAAAGGAAGAGGGGTTTATGCTCCGAAGGATTACTGAGTTTTGGAAAGATCAGGACTATGAAACTGTCAAAAAAGAAATTGTATCCTTTCTAAAAACCCATGAACATAGTACATTTTGCGATCAACTCCATGGAAATTACGGCGATCTATTGATTCAAGAAGGGGACTATAAACAAGCCCTCTCTTCCTATGAAAAAATTAAAAATGAAGGTGTAGTCGAAACATTTTTACTCAACCAAATGCAATGCTACTATGAACTTGAAAGGTATGAAGATCTTATTAAAGTAGGCCATCCTTACCTAACAAAAATGTCTAAAGAGCTTGTCGAAAGAAAAGATGAGTTTTATTTTTTAATGGGGGAAAGCTATTTTAGAGAAGCTCTTAAAATGGACCGTAGTGAAAAAAAAATGGGCTACTTAGCACAAGCTGCTCCCCTTTATGAAAAAATTTTAGATTCTTCTTTTAATGACCCATCGATGTTTGCTCTTGCTGAAATCTATCGCCTTGAGGGTTCTTATGAAAAATCTCAAAAGATTTTTTTAGAGCTTTCCTTACGCCACCCTCAAAGGAAAGAGGAATTGCTATTTCATGCTGCCCTTGCTCAAGCAGAATACAATAGACCCTTAGCCATTGCTACTTTTACAGAAATTTACCAATTAAAAGGGGAAAAAAGGGGTGATTCTGCTTTAAATCGGTTAATTCTTTTTTTCCAAGAAGAAAAATATGGCGAGGTGATTGCTCACTACAAAGAAGTTTCATCCCTTTTGGAAAAGGAAAAAGGGCCCACCTTAGAATATATCATTGCTAGGAGCTATTTTTCTTTAGAATCGTATGAAGAAGCACATATTCACTTAGAGCAATTTTTGTCCTTTCAAGAAGGGTCTAAAGAAGAGATGAGAAATGCTTTACTTATGCAACTTTCTACTGCTCAAATTTTAAAAAATGAACCTTTGTATAAAGAAACACTTCATAAATTCTCCAATTCCTTTCCAAATGATAAACAGATCGCTCAAGCTGAATTTATTCATGCTATGCTGCTCAAAGAAATGGGGAACCCTTCTGAAGCTGAAAAAATTCTTGCAACATTGATTGAAAGAAAAAAAAGCACTTCTGATGATGAGCTCCTTTATCTTGAATATGGGCTTGTGTCCTATAACAATGGAAATTGGCCTTTATCTAAAAAGACCCTTACCGAGTTTATTTCAAAATATAAGGAGAGCAAACATTTATCGACAGCGTGGAAACACCTTTTATCCTCTTCATTAAACCTTTTAAAGGCTCATCAAGAAGAGGGGAAAAAAGGGTACTCTAAGGTTGATTTTCTCAATGACTTAAATAAAGTCCTCTCTCATAAAGAGCTTTTAGATCCTCAAGAATGTATTGAATGTGCCTTTTTGCAAGGAAAGCTTTCCTATGAAATAGAAAAATATAACGATGCCCTTGTCTATTTACAATCCTTTATTTCAAGCTATGGACAAAACTCCCATTCTTCTGAAGCCTACCTTTTAACTGCCCTTTGCTACCATAAATTAGGCTCTTCTTATGAGCAGTTTTGCACACATGCAGAAAAAGCCTTGACCTTGGATAAAAGCCTTGCACACAACGGGGCCCTTCACCTAGAACTTTTCAATGCCTATCTTACCCTATCAAAAAATTCTGAAATGGAGAAAGTATTTACTCAAAAAGCAAGAGACCACCTTTTTACAGCCCTATCTCTTGGAGAGAAAAACATTAAGCTTGAAAACAAGCTGTGGCTTGCAAACGCCTTTCTTTTTGACCCCCTTTTAGAATCTAAACTCTTTATCGTTGATACAGAGCTTCCAACTGATAAAGAAAGCTTTGATAGATCGTTTTCCCTTTATGAAGAGGTTCTTCTTGACACATCGTCGTCATTAATAGCTATCCCTTCAGAAAAACTATTCCTTGAATGGGAAGTGTTAAAATATGCCAACCTCCTTGGAAGAAAAAATGACCATGAGAAAAAAATACAAATATTAGGTGCTTTAATTGAAAAACAATCAAAGCATCCACAATGGGGATGGACAAGTCGCAAAGAAGCCCTTTTTGAACTGGCTAAAACTTATGAATTCCTCGGAGAAAATGACAATGCTTTAGAGACCTACACCTTTATTACCACCTTAAAACCTATCCAAAAAAGCTTTGTTGAAGAATATTCTCAATTTAGTGTGATGAGATTGGGCTTTGAACAACTTCCAAAGAGTCAAAAAAATGAAGAAAACAAAGGGGTTTTTACCCTTTTAAGTGCTCTAAAGGACCTTCAAATACAAAAAAATCCCCCTTCTGAACCCCTTCATCTAGAAGCTGCCCTTGAGTATGCTAAGATCCGAGGAATTCTTTCTAAAAGCAAAGATCCCCATGTAAACTACCTATTTTTCCTAACTAGGATCCAAGAGGATTTTACCAATAAGCAAGACTGCATGTCTGAAAAATATGTCACTCAAACTCAAGGAAGCTATGAGTATTCAAAACTCTTTTCCCAGTATATGACATTTATTCAGGCTGAAAGTTTAAGGATGGAGGCGATGATTAAAGTAAAAGATAACCACATAGCCTTAAGTGTGGATGTCTCAGAAAAAGCAAAGCAACTGTTGCTTTCCCTAAAAAAGGAAAGGATGAGCCTTTATCTATCTAAAAGAGTCGATGAAAGTATAGACTTACTCAAAAAAGGGACCCTTTTCTAACGATTAGGTAAAGACCTCTCATGAATTTTAAGATCTTTATTCCCTTCTTAGCTCTTCTTAGTTATTGCCAAATTGTCTATGGAAAAGTCTCTGCTTTTCATCCTCCACTTAAAAAAGCTCCCCCAGCGCTGTCCACTTTTTCTTCTAAGCCAAGAGCCTTTTCCCCTTCTTTAATGGGTGTTGAGCTCCAAATAGAAACGCTTTACCTAAAAAAGGGGGACACCCCCCCCTCTGCTAGTATTGAAAAAATGAGTCTCCCCTTTTTAAGAGAGGACCTTTTAAACGACCTTGTCTTTAATCTCCAAAAGATCAAAGATCATGAACTCATCGAAGCCCTTTTTTATCCAAATGATCACACTGCGTCGACCTATGATCTAGAGCACTGTTTACAAAATGGGCTAAAAGCACCTGCAGTAAATGATTCCCCCCGCTTAGACAAAAGAATTGATTCCCGGCTTGAAACATTACATAAAACCGATTTAGTGAACGAAAAAATACCCCAAAAAATGTCCTCGCATCCACATCTTCCATTAAATAAAGGGCAACCCCTTTCTGGCAAGATCGGTAATAGTAGAGTGCGACAAAAATATTCCTTTCCTTCCCCCATTTCTTTACCTCCAAATGGGTTTTATTCCCTTTCTTCATATTACCTAGAGCAAGACGTAGCTTTTTTATCACAACTAAAAAAGCCCCTCCCCTCCCATATTTTAAAACCCCATATTACAGACCCTTTTTTTTCACTCTCTTCACATATTTTACCCCTTTCACTCTCCATAGAAAGAAAAATAGCCCTTCAAGACCCTTGTATTGGATACTTTTTTGAGATCAAAAAAGAGTTTTTTCACCCTTCAAAGGGTCTACAAACCCCCTTCTTTCCAAAAACTGAATCTATCGATAATGCCTCTTTAAAAAGCTTTGCCACCTTCGTGCCCCCTAAGGGGACAAGAAATTATTCAATGGCAAAATACCCTTTTCAAAACCAAAGAAAAAGGCACCTTATTGAAAATAGGATGGGCCGTCTTATAAAACACCATCAAAAGAGCTTTTCTAGACTCATCCCAGACTATTCAAAGGGTACTTCTCTTTCTTCTTTTCCCTTAAAAAAAATAGATTCACACTCAAAAAATAAAGCGGTGCAAGGGTCCAAGGTTGCCTCTAAACTCTGTTACACCCACCCTGCGTTTGTCAAAAGCGTTTCATCCATTACCCCCAAAGGACGATCTCTTCCCCACCCATTTAAAGCAACACTTTGCCCTACTCCCTTTAAAGACAAGACAAAGCCAATAGCAACAGTTCTTTTTAATAAAGCAACCCCTATTCAAGAAAAAATTTGTGTCGATTACACAAAGGATGAAAGAACACTCCTTACCTTAAGTGATGTTACCCTTCCTTCAAAGTTTTACCCTACCCCCCCCCTTGAAATGACAGCGCTTAATCTATTTGAAGAAGTTCAAGTCAAAAACTGGAGCGTTAAAGAGAATTTCTTTCTTCTATCTGGAGGGGCAAAAACAGTTCCTACCCCCTTTTATCCTACCCTATCTCTTCCCTTAATTGATTCACATACTCTTTCTTTTGAAGAGTCTTTGCTGGTCAATAGAACCTATAGAATGACTCAAGGATGGTTATTTAACCAGCCCTCCCTTGCTGAATTAAATACCGATTCTTTTTCAGATAGTTGTATATTAGAGACAAAAGTTTTATTAAATCCTTCATTAGAAGGGAACAACTTTTCTTGCAGTCTTCGATTGCAAGATATTATGCCCTCTTTACCCGTCCATGTTTTATATGTATTAGACACCTCATCATCGATAGAAAGCCACAGATTTGCCCTCTTTAAAGAGGCAATCATCGCCTCTCTTGATCATCTAGATCCTACCTCCACCTTTAACATTGCTATCCTTTCAAAAGGAAAGGTTGAGATGCTTCATGAACAAAATCCTCACCCCACAAGCCATGCAAAAGGATTTGCAAAACGCTACTTGAAAAAGGTTGATCAAGGGCAAAAAACCTCATTTACTGATGTAGTTGAGCTTATAAAAAAGGAAAAAACCTTAGCCTCAAAAAAATTGACCCATACAGCCTGTCTCTTTCTTTCAGATGGGAAATTTGCAAATAATATTCGAGTGGATCAAAAACTTTTGAAAGATCTTACTGAAACAAAGAGTGAAAATTTTTCTCTTTACACAGCACAGGTAAGCGACCAGAATAACAAAGGGATGCTATCACTGCTTGCAAAGTTACATCACGGATTTTCTCTACATACACCGACACATGCTTCATTCTCACGAAAATTTTCAGTCTTAACAAAGCATATTAAACATCCACTGATTCACGATGTTCAGATCTTTTTTCCTGGTGATGACTCAACCCAAGCTTATATCTCCGATAAAGTAGGGCCAATTGTCCTTGCTGATAAAGCCTTTACCTTTTATGGGACAAGTAGCGAAAGAAAAAATTCTCGAGTCTTTATTCAGGGTCGCTCTGGAGATCGATGGATCAACATTGTAAAAGAAATTCCTTTGACCACTGCTAGAAAAGCAAGAGGCAGTGTGATTAAAAAGCTGTACGCTCAAAAAGCCCTTTTATCTCTTGCCTCTTTTGTTGAAACCTATGATGAACATGACCTTCTTGAAGCAAAAAAATGGGGTAAAGAAAGTGACTTGATTTTGCCTATCCCCTAATTATATTTATATAGTTTAAATTATTATCCTCCCCTTTTCCATTTACACCCTATTTGCCCCTCACTTTTTAGATCGGTGACTCTTTATTCCATCTTATGCTACACTTTAGCTATGACTTATATTTCTAGCGGAAAATTTAAAGGGAAGAAGGTTAAAGTTCCCAATACACCCCTAACAAGAGCGACAACTTCCTTTTCAAGAAAAGTTATTTTTGACACTTTGATGAGTAAAATAGAAGGAGCCACCATTCTTGATCTTTTTGCCGGTTCCGGATCCTTGGGAATTGAAGCGTTAAGCAGAGGGGCTAACCATGTCATTTTTAATGACATAGGCAAACTTCAAATGGCAACGATCAAAGAAAATGTAGCCTTTTTTGGTATTAAAGACCAAACCACCCTTTTTCAACAAGAGGCTCTTAAAACCCTTAAAGACCTAGATAGCCATTTGGTGGACATCCTTTTTTTAGACCCCCCCTATTCAATAGATATTGACATTCTTAAGGCTATTTTCTCCCTCATTCTTGAAAAAAAAATTCTTAAAGAGGGAGGGGTGGTTTGCTTAGAAACCAACCCCCTGCACCAAACCTTGATAAAAGCCCTTCCCCTTTCTCCTTTTTCTATTTATAAAGAAAAAAAAAGAGGGAGCACCCTTCTTTTATTTATTTCGGCATCTCTTTAGAGGAAGGATTTACCCCCCCTTTGGTATCAATTGTCGATGAGCAACAGTGCCCTTTTTTCTTTTTCATCGCTACTGATATCGCTCCCCCAGCAATAAGCCCCACTAGTCCAAAAATCAAGACGGGGACAAATATCCCAATAATTGTTAAAACAACCCCTGAAACGATCAGAACAATTTTGTCTCTGTAGATAAAATCAACAGCCCTATTAAACCATGAACCCATTGACCCAGAAACTACAGCCCCAACAATGGCAAAAATCATACATAAAAGAATAGACCAAACCATCATAGATCCACCCCAAATAAGGGTAAACATGGCTGTAACAATAAATATCACTGCAAGCCCTATCTCTGTGGCATAACGCTTTGCTGTTCCTTCTAACTCAGAAACTGTAAACCCTTTATTTTCCTTTCTTTCTTCTTTATTTTCCATAACATTCCCTTATTTCCCTAAATATTTAACCCTTTATATTACCGTTTAATTAGTTTTTATTTTTTATTCAATCTGTATTTCAGGTTTATATTGATTTACAAAAAATTAAATCCACCTTATACTGCAAGCTTCAATAGGTAAAAATTGGATCCTTATGATTGTTATTGGTATACCATTCAAAATATGGGAAAAAGTGATCCGCTATTTTTGCATACTTTTTTTTATAATACTTTCTGTTTCACCCCTTTTATTTCTTTTTAAAGACATTTTACTCCCCTCTGCTTATGAGATGGACAAAGCTACCGGGGGCAAAACCCTATCTAAAAAATCCTTTAGTCTATCCTTTTTAGATAAAAACCTCCCCCCAACCCTCCCTAGTCCTGATATATCAAGCTATTTAAGCTACCTTTCTTGCAACAATAGACCGGATAACAAAGAGAGTTTTCCCCCTATCCTACTTTCTTCAACTGACAACAGAATTCAAATTACCTTAAATGAAAGGGTCTATCTTCGCTCTAAAGATTTAAACCACATCGAATTCACATCGGCTACAACCCCCTACTTCATCACCCCTATCGCCGTAAATGAAACAGGACTTACCCTTAAATATGAGTGCTTGCACAAAAATAAAGAAGGGGCAAAACTCTATCACAGAAGTGACCTTGTTTTTTTACCCAAATCAGAACCCTCCTTTGGTAGCCTAGACCCATTTTCCGAAGAATCCCTTAAATCCCTTAATTCTGCAAAATTTTACCCCCCTGATAAGCTCATTTCTCTACTTGGAGGGAAGGAATTTTCTCCCTCTAAAGATCTTTCAAGGCTCTTTTTCCCTTTAAATAAGGAAAAAGCGATGCTACCTCTAAAGGAAGGGGATCAATGTAGTTTTTCCGATGGAAATTGGATCAAAAATCCAAAAGACTCAAGAAATGCCCCCTTATTTATTGTTACCTCAATGAAAAATAATGAAATTTCTGGAACATTTTGGAGTTCAAATGGGTTTTACAGTCAAAAAATTAACATACCCCTTCAAAAATCATTGAACACCTCCTATCAAACCTTTGCTTTTGATTCCCTTTACAAAAGAAACAATGAGACTGTCATTTGCAAATCTGAAGGAAAAACGTACATTCTTAAACAAAATGATTGGCTTGTAAAAAACCCCCTTTCTTGGGCTCAACTCCAAGGGATTTCTGAGTTCAATGATCTTATGGATTATAAAATTTTTAAAGAAATTCTTGTGTTTGACTCCATTGAAAAGGAGGAGGAGGATGAAGTTTTTATTGGCTATATTTTTGATGAGAGTCGATCTAATTTTAAAAAATTGCAAATTCCCCTTAAAAAAAACACTCCGTTAAGGTATAGTAAATAATGTCCACAGATAGGTTCTAATTGTTCAAAACATTCTTTTCTATTCTTTCCTTTTCCCCTCTTTTCTTTGCTGCTTTTGCATACACCATTGAAGAAAAAAGGGCTCAGCTTATCGAAAAAGGGAGCCTTACTAAAGAATCATCGGCTGAAGAAAGAAATAAACTTGTTAAAGAAGCCTATGAAAAACTTGAAGATGAGTACTCTTTAGCAGCCACAGCGATGATGGAAGATGGCAATCAAGAGGCTTTTGAAAATTATGTTAAAAATATAGCTTCTCTTAGAGAAGAGCTTTCTGATCTAGAAAATGGATGGAAAGAAGAGCAAAGTTCTGAATTTAAAGAGGGTTCAGAAACTTCAGGGATTTGGGATTTAGGGGAAATTTCTATCTCAAAGCTCATCCTTGAATACGGAAGTTGTGATTTTTTGTATAGTATCCCCCCAGAAATTGCCTCTTTAAAAATTTCTCTTCATAGCCTCCTTACGATTCCAAAAGAAAGCTGGCCTAAGATGATTGAGCTTATCTTAACTCACAACAATATAGGGATAAAAAAGCTCAACCCGTTTGCAAAGCAATTGTATCTTTTAAAAGAAGACTATACAAATGTTGAGGTGATCACCTCGCTAACATCTCACCTTGATGCAATTGATGAAAACACACGGATCATCTTTGTCTACACCCCTCCTATAGAAAATATTAAGACCTCTTTTTATTTTTTAGATAAATTCAAAAATCCTAAAAATACCTATGTCTATCAAGTAGGCTCAAAAATAGCCATTGTCGGTCTTAAAAGAGATATTTCAAAATTGATCACTCTTGCAGAAAATGTCTGGGATAAAGGGGAAGAAAGGGTCTCAAAGATCCTCTCACCTCAAAAAATTTCTGCAGATGATGCTGTAAAACTTTTAAGCTCCTACTTCGGTGGGTTAACCGATTATTCCCGACCTATGGCTTCTATGAAGGGGGGAAATGGGATATCAGCATTTCCTCTAAAAGGGGAAAATAGCCTCATCATTATTGGCTCACTAGAAATTGTTGAACAAGCTGAAGCCTTGCTTAGGAAAACAGAGTGTCAAGTCGATGATCCAAGTGAAGTCACAATGTACTGGCATAATTGTAGTCATGCAAGTCCAGAGAGTCTTGCTGAACTTCTTTCAAAAGTTTATCTTGCATTACAATCTACAGAGATTGCAAATTCATCTCTTCCTTCTACAACACAAATGACTCAGCCTCCAAAAAACCCAACTCCACTTCCAGCAAGTCCTTCACCGCAACAAGGCTATACCCCTCAAAATCAAACCAACATCTTGCAAAAGCAAGGGGGAAAAGGCTCTGTCCATTCCGATCATTTTTTCCCATTCCCCGCATCCCACTCTTTACTCATTGTTGTCAGAAAAGATACCCTCCCAAAAATTAAAGAAATTCTTAAAAAGCTCGATACACCTAAAAAAATGGTTGAAATAGAAGTATTGCTCTGTGAAAGAAGGGTGGGAAATAATTCCAGCAGTGGGATAAACCTACTAAAAATGGGAGATAGCGCTTCAAATCGTTCAGAAAGTGGTTTTGGATTTGATGGAAGTAAATCAGGGGGCGGAATTATGGAGTTTTTATTAAAAACAACAGCCCATTATTCAACAGCTTTATTCGGAGGGGGAGGAAAGTCTATCCCACCAATAGATTTAAGTTATACGTTTCTTCTCTCCCAAGAAAATATTATGGTGACAGCTTCTCCATCAACTACCACTTTAAACCAGATGCCCACAACCCTATCGATTACCGATCAAATATCCATTAACAATGGGGCAACCATTAAAGAAAAGGAGTCTATTCAAAGTTATTCACGCGAGGATTTTGGTATAACCCTAACCCTTACCCCCACAATTCATGAACCTGAGGGCGATGATGGAGACGGACAGCAGTATATTACCCTTGAAAACAATATTCAATTTGACACCATTCAATCCAACTCTAACGACCGACCAAGTGTTCATAAAAGACACATTACCAACACTGTTCGAATACCAGATGGGCAAACTGTAATCATTGGGGGTTTAAGATCCTCAAAAACAGAAGAACTCAGTCATAAAATTCCTTTCCTAGGGGAAATCCCCGGCTTTGCTAAAATTTTTGGTTCATCTAAGACAAGCAATATTAATAATGAAATGTTTATTTTTATTAAGCCCAAAGTAATCAAAGATCCTTCGACAGATCTATTGAGAATAAGAGAAGAGCGGCTTAAAAAACGCCATGGGGATTGTGAAGAAATCCTAATGAAAATGAATGAGTCTAGGAAAAATGGCCAAAAAATCAGCATGAAAAAGAGTCTTGATTTGATTTATGGAAATGGCATTAGCTATGAACAAACCCTCTAACCCCTCTGTCAACTTCACTAAAGAGTGGGCAAACACCATCGGTTTAGACTATATTGAAGATTTTTCCCCATATCCCTACATCCAAGAAAAAAGGGCATTGCTCCCCTACACTTTTGCATCCCAACATACCCTCCTAGCTCTTGGTTTTGAAGAGGGAAAAACCCTTGTTGCTATTGCTAATCCTTATGCCCTAGAGACTTTAAAGCAAGCCCGCTTTTTATTAAAGACTCCAATAAAGGAAGTTCTTGCCTCCAAAGAGATCATTGATAGTCATATTGAAATGTTGTACTCAGAAAAGCAAAATTCCTCCTTTCAAGAGACCCTTTTTAAAGATCCTCAAAACACACACCCCACAGTGGATAAAGAATATGACCTTTTAGAAGAAGTCTCCTCGTCATCTATTGTCTCTTTATTAAACACTCTTTTAATTGAAGCCCTTCGATTAAATGCCTCTGATATTCATTTTGAGCCCACAGACACCCATCTTTTAGTGAAATTTCGTGTTGACGGGATCTTATTTACAAAGCACACCCTTCCAAAACAAGTTGAAAGTCAGTTGATTACCCGTTTAAAAGTCCAGGCAGAACTAGATATTGCTGAATCAAGGATGCCTCAAGATGGCCGTATAAAATTAAAAATGGGTTCAAGAGAAATTGATTTCAGGTTAAGTTCTGTCCCTGTCATCTTCGGTGAAAGGGTGGTATTGAGAATTTCTGATAACAACACCGTTTTGTTAGGTTTAGATAACCTTGATTTAAGAGAAACGCTCCTTAATCAACTCCGTAGAGACATTCAAAAACGTCAAGGGATTATTTTAGTCACAGGGCCAACAGGAAGTGGTAAGACAAGAACCTTATATAGCGCTCTTACCGAAATTGCAGGTAAAGATCTAAATATTATGACCATTGAAGACCCTGTTGAAAACAAACTTCGTGGAATGGCTCAAATCAATACCAATCATAAAAGGGGGTTAACCTTTGCTAAAGGATTAAAGCATATCCTCCGCCAGGACCCTGATGTGATTATGATTGGAGAAATTCGTGATAAGGAAACAGTAGATATTGCTATTGAAGCCTCTTTAACAGGCCACCTTGTCTTTTCTACCCTTCATACAAATAACGCCCCATCGACAATTATCCGACTCATTGATATGGGTGTTGAGCCCTACCTTATTTCCTCATCTCTTATTTCTATTTGTTCTCAACGCTTAGTAAGAAAGATTTGTCTTGTATGCACTAATGATTGCTCTTTAAAAAAGCAGTGCCTTCACTGTTCTTCTTCTGGCTACAAAGATCGAAGGGGTATTTATGAATACCTTCCCATCACTGATCCCATAAAAAAGGCAATCACCTCCTCTATCGATGCGATGACCCTTACTGAAATTGCTCGGCAAGAAGGGATGAAAACCCTTTATGAGGATGGATTGTACTATGTCGATAAAGGGATAACAACCCTTGATGAAATTAGACGCGTCACCTCTCTTCCTGAGGACTATTAATGGCTATTTTCCGCTATAAAGAACTCAATTTTAAAAGAAAAGGGTACCGCTTTATCGATGCAGAAAACCTTGAACAAGCGAAAAAAAAACTCAATGCTTTAAAACTTCTTGCTACAAATATCTCTGAACACACTTCCTTTAGAAAACAGTTCACCCTCAATGCAAAAATTGTTTTATCGATCACAAAGGATCTTTATTACCTTTTACATTCAAATCTTCCTTTATATGAAAGCCTTATAACCCTTGAAGATAAGTACAAAAACACAAAAGCCTACCCAATGATCTTGGATTTTTCCGATAATGTAAAATATGGAAAGGCTCTTTCTTCTATTATCTCTCAATATACTTCGACCTTTAATCCCATCTACGTTTCGATGATCAAATCAGCGGAACAAAGCGGTCGCTTAGATAAAGCGTTTTTTGAAATTTCCACAATGATTGAAACAAATGAAAAATGGAATAAAAAAATCAGAGATACCCTTTTGTATCCATCCTTCCTCCTTTCATTTGCCTTTTTCATCCTATTTGGCTTGTTTCTTTTTATCATCCCCTCGATGGGAGAGCTTTTTGAAGGGAGAACCCTTCACCCCCTTACCCATGCAGTCCTTAGTATCAGTCAATTTATGACCTCCCATATTCCTGAACTATTAGGTACATTTCTCTTAAGTGCCCTTGGAGTTTTTCTCTCTATAAAGAACAAACAAAGTAGAAATTCAATAAAAAAATTTTTTTATAAGATAAGGATAATTAAAGATCTCACAACTAAAATAGCAATTGTTAGATTTACAACAAGCCTTTATAACTTATTAGACAACACAGTCCCTATTCTTACAGCTTTAGAATTATCAAAAGGGTCTTTAAACCACCCCTATCTTGAAAAGGATATCGATAAGGTCCTTGTCTTAGTAAAGGAAGGGGAACTTTTTTCCAAAGCCCTTCAAGTTTCAACCCATTTTCCCCTCCTTGTATCAAAAATGATCTCTACAGGGGAGCATGCAGGGGCTCTTGCCCCAATTTTAAGGCATATTACATCCCTTTTTCATGAAGAAGTACAAACAGCACTTGAAAAATTTACCGCTTTATTGCAACCTATTCTCCTGTTACTGATTGGTTTGATTGTAGGGGTTGTTCTCCTTGCTGTTTTAATCCCTTTAACAGATGTTTCAAGTTTACTCTAGGATCTATATGAAAATAAAAAGAAGAAATCCCTTAACAATTATTGAAATAATGATTGTGATATTTATCATCTCTATCGTTGGAGGGGTAATGACTCATAACATGAAAGGAAGCCTTATTAAAGGGCGCGCCTTTAAAACAGAAACAGCCTCAAGAGAGGTCTATGATATTTTATCCCTTGAGCTTGCTGGAGGCTCTTCTATTGAAGAGGTTTTAAAAGATCCAAGTAAAGTATTGATGGATTCTGGATTGGTAAAGTCCACTAAAAAGCTTTTAAAAGATGGTTGGGGAGAAGACTTTCATATCCTTCCGGTGGGGGATAACGATTTTATCCTTTTCTCTAAAAAATGGGTTGAATACCTGACTAAAGAAAAAGGGATGAGTGCCGAAGAAATTGAAGAAAACTACCCATGGGCCTACAACACAACTATTGTACTCGATGATCAAGAAACATCGTAAACACTCATTTACTCTTATTGAACTATCTGTTTGTCTAGCCCTACTTCTAACTCTTACCTCGATTTTTTCTTTTTTTGGTTACGATACCCTTAAAGAGTTTCGAAAAAGACATGGAAAGGCAGCATTTTATGAAACTCTTTTAACCCTTACCCATGAAAATAGCCTTAAAGAGAATCATCTCATGCTCCTTATCTCTCAGGAAGGAGACTATATAAAAACAACTCTCGGTGGAAACACAACTGGGTTAAACATTAAAAAGATCCCTTCTTCATTTTATACAGGGCTAATATTTGAAGAAAATGGAATTTATGCTATTAAGATCACCCCAACAACCCTCCCCTCAGAAAAAAACCTTAAGCAATGGGTGATCGAAAATGATTGCCTCTATTCATTTTATGTGGATTGAAAACTGTTTTGGTAATGCTTTAGAAGGCGTTGTGCATTTTCTTCACCCTCTTTTGCTTGCCTTAAAAGGTTCCCATAAAAGCCATAGTCATTTGTATTGTTAATTTTTTGGAGCAACGTTAAAGCCCTATTAAAATTCTGTTCTACCCCATACCCATTCATATACATCAAGCAACAAAATGCTGTAACATCTGTATCCCGTGGAGTTGAAATAGTTAAAGATTCAAATAATTTAAATGCTTCTTTTGGGTTTTTTTCTAAAAGAACTGAATCATCATCAAATTTTGCCCCATAATAGTACAACATAGCAAGGGTTTTTTTTGCAATATCGACAATTTGATCCAATTTTTGTTTGTCTTCAAGGAGTTGTTTCGCATAAAATGTATTTAGAACAGGTTCCATTGGATTTTCACCAAAACCTATAACCTGATTAAGAATCTCTATGGATTTAAGAGAGACAATCCCATTTTGAGAATAATACCACACCCTTTTAATCACTTCATGAGCAGTACTGATTTGTAAAGGTTTTTCAATTGTTTCGATATAGGGTCTAAATGGGTCTAAATCGGATTTATGTACTGTATCTACTTTTTTCATAATGAATACTATTATTACAAAGACCAGTATTTATATCCAGCTCGTTTTTTGAAAGTAAAGATGTGGGAAGTGAAGCTCGTTAGAGGTTACTTTGGAAAACTTTGCTTTTCTATTCGATGATCCTCTTCATATCTTTGAAAAAGTTTTTTTCTTCCATCATCAAAATACTTATTAAAGATCCCATGCTTCAACCCGTTTTTATATTCGGCTTCAAATATCAAAATCCCATTTTCATTAAAATTTTTGCATTCCCCATGTAACAGGCCCTCTTCATAGTTTTTAGTATGCTTGATCGACCCATCATGAAAATAGGCAATTTCCTCTCCCATTGGTTTCCCTTGAGCATAATGCATCACCCTTTGAAGTTTTCCATCTTTATAGAACTCCTTAGTTTCCCCATGTAAAAGCCCTTTTTCAAAATAGGCCTCTTTTAATAAAACCCCATCGCTATTATAGTACGTAGCTTTTCCTTCAATAAAACCTTTCTCACATTGATAATTTTCAGCTAAAGTTCCATTTATATGAAACTTTTTTAAAGGTCCGTGAAGGCTTCCAGCTACATTATACCCCTCAATAAATTGGACAAGTCCATATTTTGGGTGGAGGGGATAAAATACTTTTAGGATCCCTTCGCGCATCCCTTTATTAAAGGTTCCCTCTGAAATAGATCCATTCTTATCTTTTGAATAATGGGGACCATCTAGATCTCCTTGATCATAATAAGCCCTTTCAAGGACCTCCCCCTCTTCATTATAGATCTCTTTTAACCCATGGAGCCTATCATTTTGATAGCTACATCTGTGGCAAATAGCGCCATTGTGAAAAAATGCCTTTTGCTCCCCCTCTCTTTTTCCCTCACTATTGTAGTTTTCACACACTGCAACCCTTTTTTGTTTTTCATCAAAATACTTGTATTGAGCCCCCACTAAAAGACCCTCTTTGTAGCTATTTTGATAGGACATATTTCCACTTTGATAGTAACCTACGGCCTCTCCATCGAGTTTCCCATCCTTATAATTTTCTATCGCTGTAATCCCTTCATCGGAAGCATAATGGGTTGATGTTCCATGTAAAAGTCCATTTTTATACTCTTGAGTATCTGAAATTTTTCCCTTATCAAAATATTTGATCACCTTTCCATCTAATTTTCCCTCACAATAGTTTGCCTCAAAAACAAGGTCTCCTTGTGGGGTATGGGATAGATACTTTCCATGAAGCTCTCCATTTTTATAAAATGCAGAGGTTGCAAGGATCCCATCTTCAAAATAGACCTTAAGGTCACCCTCAAGTTTTCCATCTATATAAACTTCTTTTCGAACTAATTGGCCATTTTCATACCATGTGGAATGCTCCCCTATATGAATCCCTTCAACATAGTGCCCTCTATACTTATACTCTCCACTTTCAAAAAATTCTTCAGCCTTTCCATGAAGTTTCCCCCCCTTAAAATGAAGCGATTGCTTAATCTTTCCATTATCATAGTAAGTGATAAACTCCTTTTCGAACTGTTCATTTTCCTTAAAGTATTTAGCTATTAAAAGCCCTTCTTCATTAAATTCTTTAATGTCTTCTAGCAACTTTCCTTCTTGATCATAGTTGGCTATGTATAAAATTTTCCCATTACTGCTTTTGCGGATGTGTTCAAATATAGCAACCCCATGACAAAATTCGCCGCTTGCTACTATTTTCCCACTTTCTTCATACTCCACACTCTTTCCATGAAGCTTATCATCGATGTAGGTCTCGTAGCTTTTTTTAGCTCCATTTGAAAAAAAAGTAAGGTGATCTCCATGTTTTAGACCCTTTTTATAGCGCTTGGTCGCTTTGACAACCCCATCTTCTGAGTAAAAAATAAGGGCCGCTTTTGTATCAGTATCATTTAAAAGCCCCCCGCTATAAAAACTATAGGATTCAATAACCCCTGATTCATACCAACTGATAGAAATCCCTTCAAGCAATCCATTTACATAGGACCCTTTTTGCGCCCTTTTCCCTGATGGGTGGTACCTCCATACTTCCCCCTCAAGCTTACCGTCTATGAAAAATCCTTCCTGCTTTTTTAGATTCTTTCCGGCATACTCGACATAGGAGCCTGATAAAAGGCCATTTTTGTAGTGAGCTACAATCTCTTCAACACCCTCTTTAGTGTACTTAATAAACAGTCCATCTTGAACCCCTTTATTATACTCTTTAACACTTTCAACCGATGACGGGGCATAAAATGTTATCGAAGGGCCGTCCGGAACAATCTTTGTAACCCCATTTTCCTCAACAGTGGTTAGATCCTCTTCAAGAACGACAACCCCAGTATTGGAAAATAAATAGCGTTTCACCGCAACATCCTTTCCATCTATTTTTTGTGTAAATAAGACCTCTTCATCATGACCATTTTGATGTCTTTTGATAACCGTTGCTTTCCAGTCGATGACTCGTTCTTTTAAAGGGGTTTTTAAGGTATACTCAGCAGCAAACACTGCTGTTGAAAAACAGATCCATCCTATTATTATCCTTTTTATACCCATAAGAACCCTCTACGTAGACTTTTGCAGTTAATAGGGGGATTATAAGGATAGAATCCTATAGAATCAAGATATTTAAAAAAGTGTAGAGAAAAATTTAAGAGTTAGGATTTCTTCCACACCGTTTAAACAATAAAAAGGAGATCTCTTTATGATTTCCCCCTTCTAAAGGTGTTACCCTATGTTGGAAAAGGAGCAAATCGTGGGAGCGCATCATCTTTTTATACCCTTCAAGATCTCTTTTGTTAAAAGAAATCTCACTTAAGGGTTCGGCAATAAGAAACCACTTGCAACGCATATTTCTAACCACTTCATGAATCCTTTCTTCCTCAAGCTCGGATAAGACTCTGCATGCTATAACCATATCAGCACTGTAAATGGTATTTGTCGGAAGGGCAAAGGTGTAGTCAAAAAAGGTATTTCTTGCAATCTGTAAAATAGTTTCATCACTATCTAAACCTAAATAATCCTCTCTAGCAAATCCTTTACAGAGCTTTCCATCCCCACAGCCAAAATCAATGACATTTTTGACCCCAAAATCTTTGGTTATTTTCCCAATCACTTCAGAAAATTCGTGGACAGAGCCTTTTTCCCTTACACAAGGAGCAATCTCTATAAATTCAGCAGCCTTTTTCATCCCTTTCATCCCTTTTCATTACTTGAAACAAGGATTATCTTGCAATAAGATAGTTCTCCAAAATCTTTTTATGTCCTGATGAAAATGGGTATAAAAAAAGCTCTTCTATAGAAATAAGTGTGTAACCTTCTGGGCATCTAATTGTTCCAGAAAGAGAACAAAAAAATGGAAATAAGTAGGCTTTATACTTTGTAAACGATTGAACAATCATTTTTCCTTCAGAAATAAGGTTGAGTGTGCATGAAAAAAAGGTTTGAATCCCTTTTAAAGGATCTAAAGAGGGGTCCATTTCTAGATAAGGAAATTCCACTAATCCTTCCATAAGCCCTTTTTGCCCCCTTTTTACAACAATTTTTCCATCCATTTCTATAATAAAGACCCTTCTATAAAGTTTTTCAACTTTTTGTCTTTGCTTTACAATAGGAAGGACAGCTGTCAGTTCCTCATTAAAAGCGACACACTTTTCCTTTATTGGGCAAAAATCACACTTTGGCTTTTTTGTACAATAAGTGGCGCCAAGCTCTATGAGCGCTTCAAAGGTGAGCTCACTTTTTTGAAGGGGGAGAAATTGATCTAAAAAATGGAGAATTCCCCCCTCTATATCTACCCTTTTTTTATGCCCGTAATACCTTGCAATGACTCTATTGATATTTCCATCTGCACCTATTGCCCTCTTTTGAAAGGCAAAATGGGAAATAGCTGCTGCCGTATAGCGACCTATTCCCTTAAATGAGAGGATATCCTCATAATCAGAAGGAAATGTTCCGTTAAACTCTTCAACCACCCTTAAGGCAATACCTTTCAAATTTCTTGCCCTTGAATAGTACCCTAACCCCTCCCAACACTTTATCACTTCTAGATCTGATGCTTTTGAAAGGGTTAAAAAATCTGGGAATGTTTCCATCCAACGAAGATAATAGGGCAAAACAGTAACAGCTTGTGTTTGTTGGAGCATA
>Ga0172367_10000188_pt1 | contig 94549 bp, 67 predicted proteins | sample Lak10m_FD_114542 | JGI IMG/M metagenome (GOLD analysis project Ga0172367, IMG submission 114542) | Freshwater microbial communities from Kabuno Bay, South-Kivu, Congo - kab_022012_10m | ecosystem: Environmental > Aquatic > Freshwater > Lake | place: Democratic Republic of the Congo: South-Kivu... | reverse complement strand
GGTTTCGTCGAGGGCGTATTTCAAATACTGGTCCTGCGGGAGTTCGAGGGATTCGAGGGCGATTTCGGCGGCCTTGCTGGTGGGGAAGAAACTCAGGGCGCGGATGGCCTCGACGCGCACGCGCGGGTGCGGGTCTTTCACCAGCTTGGCGAGCGTGTCGAGGGGCTTGTTCACGCGGTCGCGCCAGTAGCTGTGGACGCGCACGGCGGCGGCGCGGGCGCGCGGTTCGGTCGAGGCGAGGATTTCGCTCAGCAACGGTTCGTTGGCGACGTTCATCGCCTGATGGAGCCAGAGCGCTTCGAGTCGGTGGTGCTCGAAGTCGGCATCGGCGCGGTTGAGGGCCTTCGTCCACTTCACGAGTGCGGCGATGACTTGGTCCACGGGGCGGGAGCCAAGCTCGGTCTTCGCGCGCTGGCGGGTGCGGTCTTCGGGTTCCTTGAGCAGTTCGAGGAGCGCCTCAATGCTCGCGCCGGCAATCTTTGCGGGCTTGAGCAGCGGGTTGCCGGGGTAGGTCACGCGGTAGATGCGGCCGTGGGTTTTGTCGCGCTGCGGGTCGCGGATGGAATACTGCAAGTGGCCGATGAGCGGCTCGTGCCAGTCCACGAGGTAGAGCGCGCCGTCGGGGCCGAACTCCATGTCCACGGGGCGGAAGTTCTTGTCGTCGCTCAGGAGCAGCGGCTCGATTTCCTTGCCCGCGAAGCCGGAGTCCTTCTCCTCGACGGTGTGCTGGAGCACGCCTTGCACACCGATGACGTTGTTGAGCAGGTAGCGGCCCTGCGCCTCGCTGGGGAAGTGGCGGCTGGACACGAATTCGCAGCCGGACGTCGGGCGCACGCGCATCTGAATCCACTGCGGCATCGTCGCGCGCTTGTCCGGGAAAATGATGCGGCCTGAAAACGGCGTCGCCCAAAAGTTCTGCCCCGGCGAGGCGTCCGCGATGAACGGCTGGCCCCAGCGGTCGAAGGTCATGCCCCACGGGTTCGCGAAGCCATAGCTGACGAACACCTCGAACCTCGCCGTGCGCGGCTCGAAGCGGTAGGCAGCGGCGTTGTGGTTCCGCACCGGACCGTAAGGCGTCTCGACCTGCGTGTAGAAGAACGTGCCTTCGAGCATGTAAAGCTCGCCCGCCGGGCCCAGCGTGAACGCGCTGATGGAATGGTGCGAATCGCCGGAGTCGAAGCCCCCGAGCACGCGCTCGGAATAGTCGGCGAGGTCGTCGCCGTTGGTGTCCTTGAGGAAGACAAGGTCCGGCTGCTGCGCGACGAGCACGCCGCCGTTGTAGAACTCGAAGCCCGTCGGCACGTGCAGGCCGCGCGCGAAGATGGTGGACTTGTCCGCCTTCCCATCGCCGTCGGTGTCTTCGAGGATGACGAGTTTGTCATCGGGCATGGAGCGGTTGCCGAGGCGGTCCACGAGCGGCTGATACTGCGGGTAGCTCGGCATGGTGCAGACCCAGAGGCGACCACGCGCGTCGAAGGACATCTGCACGGCGTTCGCGATTTCGGGAAATTGCTCCTCGGAGGCAAAGCAGTTGATGGCGTAGCCGGGCGCGAGTTTGAACTGCTTGAGCGCCTCGGCAGACGGCAGGTAAGCAATCGCATCCGCCTCGCCGGACTTGCTGCTCATGCCGCCTTTAAGAATGGCGTTGGCCGCCTTCTCACGGTCCACGCGGCCCGCGCCGAAGTGCGTCTTCACGGGCAGGAACGGTGGGACGTTCGCGTCGTCAATCGTCGCGGGCACGGCCTCGCCTTGGGCAACTTTCCACACGCGGGCGTCGCGGTTGGCGGTCATCACGTCGAGCACGGCGCGCTCGCGCTCCATCACGTCGGCGTTGCGCTGCTCGCCGTCGCTGAACTTCACCAGCGAGCGCTTGCCGTAGATGTAGTAGCCGTTGACCGCGCGGTAGCGGTTGAACCACTGGTAGTTCTTCTCGGAGATTTCGGCGCGGAGCTTCTCGTTGAAATTCGTCGGCGCGCCGGCCTTGCCGAATAGCCCTTCGTCCAGCAGCCGCGCGACCGCTTTGTGGCCGTCGGTGTTGAGGTGGATGCCGTTGTGGGTGAACTTGAACGGCGAGCCCGCGTAAGCCTTGAGCGTCGGGGTGAACAGGTCCACGAACGGCACGCCGAGCTCCCTCGCCACTGCCGCCATCGTGTCGACATAGAGCTTGAGGTTGGCGTTGTTCGCCTTGCCGTCGGGAAGGTTGGGGTTGCCGAGATTCTCGTGCGCGATGGGCGAGACGAGCGCGAGCCGGGGCGCGCCGCTGCCGGAGTAGTTCTGTTTCCGCGTGTGCTCAATGAAGTGCGCGAGGTCGCCCTTGAACTTCGCCACGCCCGCCGGCCCGGCGAAGGACTCGTTGAACCCGAAGCAGGCGAGCACGACCGTGGCCTTGCTGAACGCGAGGTGCTGGTCGGGAGAGCCAAAGTTTTGCGAGCGCAGGCGGGCGGGCAGCACCTTGTCGCCCTTCGAGTAGGAGGAATTCTCGATGGTGATCTCGGTCTTGATGTCCACCTCGTCGGCGGTGAAGGCGAGGTTACGGACGACCAAATTGTGCTTCGGGAAGCGCTGGTGGAGGAGCGTCTCCCAGTGGTTGTCATGCTGCATCCGCTCGGCGAGTGCATTGCCAAGCAGCGCGATGTGATCGCCGGGCTTGAGTTCGAGCCGGGCGGGGGCGGGGGCCGCCAGCACTTGGCAGGCGGCGAGGCAGAGGCAAAACCAGAGTCGCGTCATAGTCGAGGTCGAGAGTCAGACAGATCGTGCGGAGTGTTGTCAGGCGACACGTTAAATGCAACCACGGTGCCGGGCGCGAGGGGAGAGCGAGCGGGGAAGGGGGGCTTCGCACTGTCTGTCTCCGGGCTGCATGTCGTGCCGTTGCGTTTTGGCCCGCGCGAGGGCACTGTTCCGTCAGTATAAACCCAGTCGCTGTCCTTGCGATTCAGCCTATGCGCGTGTTGCCCCCTTGCTCAATTGCCAGTCAGCTCCTAGGCGTCGGCTTGTTGCTTGCCTGGTCTGCCGGACTGTCCGCCGCGCCCGTGCCCAAGCTCACGCCCGCGCAGTCCGACTTCTTCGAGAAGAAAGTCCGGCCGGTGCTCGTGAAGGAGTGCTACAAATGCCATTCCGCCGAGGCTGGCCGGGTTAAAGGTGGCCTGCGCGTGGACACCCGCGACGGCCTCCTCAAGGGCGGGGACTCCGGCCCGGCCATCGTCCCCGGCAACCCCGACCGCAGCCTCCTCGTCCGCGCCATCCGTTACCGGGAGCGCGACCTCCAGATGCCGCCGGATGACAAGAAACTCCCCGCATCCCAAATCGCCGACCTCGAAGCCTGGGTCCGCATGGGCGCACCTGACCCGCGCGAAGATACGCCCAACAAATTCGGCGCCGCCCCCATCGACCCTAAGCAGCACTGGAGCTTCCAGCCCATCTTCAAGCCCATCATCCCCGACTTCCGCAAGGACTGGGCGCCGCTCGCGCGCAACGCGATTGACCACTACGTCTTCGCCACGCTGGAGGCCAAGCAACTCGCGCCCTCGCCGCGCGCGGACAAGGTCACGCTGATTCGCCGTGCGACGTTCAACCTCACCGGCCTCCCGCCGACGTTGCAGGAGGTGGATGATTTCCTAGCCGACGAATCTCCGAACGCCCTCGAGAAGGTCATTGACCGCTTACTCGCTTCGCCCCGCTACGGCGAACGCTGGGGCCGCCACTGGCTCGACGTGGCGCGCTATGGCGACACCACGGGCCGCCGCAACAACAACCGGGGCGAGACGCGTTACCTCCACTCGCACACCTACCGCGACTGGGTCATCAAGGCGTTCAACGACGACCTGCCGTTCGACCAGTTCGCCAAACTCCAAATCGCAGCGGACCGATTGGTCGAAGAGGCCGAGTCCAAAGCCCAAAGTCCAAAGTCCAAAGTCGCCGACGCCGATGCGAACAAGTCGCCCAACTTTCAACTTTCAACTTTCAACTCTCAACCGTCGCGCAGCGACTTGGCCGCGCTCGGGTTCATCACCCTCGGCCCGCGCCTCAATAACAACGGCGATGACCTGATTGATGATCGGATTGACGTGGTGACGAAGGGTTTCCTCGCCTTGAGCGTGAGCTGCGCGCGCTGCCACGACCACAAGTTCGACCCCATCCCGACGAAGGATTACTACGCGCTGCACGGCGTCTTCGCGAGCAGCACGGAACCGCGCGAGGGCATCGAACTGCCCGTCAGCCGGGACACCCCTGAATTCAAGGAATTCCAAAAGGCGCTCGCGGACGCCGAGGCCGAACTGAAGAAGTTCGAGGACGGCCTGCGGGCCCGCGCCCGGGCCGAGCTGGTCGCACGCATCAGCGATTATCTGAAGGCGCTCGCGGACTTCGCCAACCCGACGAACACCGCCTCGCTCAACCAGTTGATGCAGCGCCGCAACCTGCTACCGGCCGTGGCCGCCGGCTGGAAGGACGCACTCGACGCCGCCAAGGCCAAGCACGACCCCGTGCTCTCCGTCTGGCACGAATTTGCGCGCCTGCCGGCCAACGACTTCCTGAAACAAGCCACGCCCATCGCGCTGCGGCTGCGCTCGCCCGCCGCCACCAACGACCCGACCAAACCCGTCAACCCGCTCGTCGCCCGCGCGCTCGGTTCGCCGCCGGGCTCCATCGCGGTCGTCGCGACGAACCTGGCTCGGCTCTTCGTGGACGCGAACGCCCGCTGGGGGCAGGTCGCCAGCCAGCACGCCGCGCGCGTGCGCTCCGGCGCCACCAACATCCCACCCGCCCCAACCGGCCTGCCGGATGCCGCGCAGGAGGAAATCCGCCGCGTCATTTACGACCCGAGTTCGCCCGCGCACTTGTTCACCGAGGAAAAGGTCGAGGCGTCGCTGCGCCGCGTCCGCGACATGGGGAACGTCCGCGCCGAGCAGCAGCGGCTCGCGGCCGTCGTGGACAACCTCCGCTCCTCGCATCCCGGTGCGCCGCCCCGCGCAGTCGTGCTCCTCGATGGCCAACCACGCGACAGCTACGTTTACATCAAGGGCAACCGCGGCAGCCGCGGCCCGACCGTCCCGCGGCAGTTCCTCGAAATCCTCTCCGGCGAAAACCGCGAGCCATTCCGCGATGGCAGCGGCCGCCTTGAACTCGCGAAGGAAATTGCTTCGCCCGACAACCCCCTCACCGCGCGCGTGATGGTCAACCGCGTGTGGCTGCACCAGTTTGGCGAGGGCATTGTGCGGACCCCGAACGACTTCGGCCTCCGCGCCGACCCGCCCACGCACCCGGAGCTGCTCGATTACCTCGCGTGGCAGTTCATGGAGGGCGGCTGGTCGGTGAAGAAGTTGCAGAAGCTCATCCTGCTCTCGCACACGTGGCAGCAGAGCAGCGAGGACAACCCGCGTTTCGCCCAGGTGGACCCGGAGAACCGCTGGCTGTGGCAGCAGAACCGCCGGCGGCTGGAGTTCGAGGCGCTGCGCGACACCGTGCTGCACATCGGCGGCAAGCTGAACTTCAAGATGGGCGGCCCCGGCGAACGGCTCGACCGGCCCGACAGCGACGGCGAGTATTCCGACCGCCGCAGCGTTTACGGCCTCGTGGACCGCGCGAACCTGCCGAACATGCTCGGCGCTTTTGACTTCGCGAATCCTGACCTCAGCACCGGGCAACGCAACAACACCATCGTCCCGCAGCAGGCGCTCTTCATGATGAACAGCCCGCTGGTCATCGAGCAGGCGCGCAACACCGTTCAGCGCGGCGACCTGAAATCCCTGCCCACCGACGCCGACCGCGTGAAGATGCTTTACCGCCTCATCTATTCGCGTCCGCCGACGGACACGGAGCTGAAGCTGGCGCTGTTCTATCTCGCCACGGAATTGTCCGCCCCCAAAGGCCCGCTGCCCGGCCAGCCGCCGTGGGAATACGGCCTCGGCCACGTGGATTCGCGCACCGGGCGCGTCGGTGCGTTTTGGCCGCTGCTCTACAGTCCGCAGACGCGGTTTTACCAGGCTTCGCCGCGCATCCCCGATTCGCGCGCGGGCCACTTCCACCTGTCCGCCAACGGCGGGCATCCCGGCCTGATGCTGACGCAGTCCGCCATCCGCCGCTGGACCGCGATGGACGACATGCTGGTGAGCATTGAGGGCACGCTCGCGCACAGCGGGCAGAACAGCGACGGCGTGCAGGGCCAAATCGTTTATAGCGGCGCGGGCGTGGTGCTGCGGGGGGTCGCGCTGCGCAACTCCATCACGCTCGCCGTGCCGCGGCTGATGGTGAAAGCGGGCGAGACGATAGACTTCGTGGTGGACGGACGCGCGGGCGGGGTGAACGACACGTTCACGTGGTCGCCCGTCATCAAGGAGCTCGACGCGAAGCAAACGACGGCCACCAGCGCGGTCGCGACCGGCAAGCAGTGGAACGCGCAACGGGACTTCGCCGCGCCGGTGCGCGGCCTGCGGCTCTACCCGTGGGAGAAGCTCGCGCAAGTGCTGCTGGAAACAAACGAGCTGACGTTTGTGAATTGATCCGGCGCGCGCCCGTAGCGGTGCAACCTGGCCTTACCCACGCGGCTCGCCGATCAGGTTTTCCACCTCCCGCAGGAAGGTTGCGTCCTGGAAGCTGCCCTTGGTGAGAAAGACATTCACGCCCGCCCGCAGGCCGCGCTGGCGGTCCTCCTCGCGTTCCTTGTAGGTGATCATCATCACCGGGGTGGTGCGGAGCAGCACGTCCTGCTTGATGAGGCGGGTGAGTTCGGAGCCGTCCATGCGCGGCATGTCCATGTCGGTGACCACCAGGTCGAACTTGCCCGAGCGCACCGCGTTCCAGCCATCCATGCCATCAACGGCCACCTCGACCTCGTAGCCGCGCTCGAGCAGGAGCTTGCGCTCCAGTTCGCGCACGGTAAGCGAGTCATCAACGACCAGCACGCGCTGGCGATGACGAGCCATGCTGCCGCCGGACAATTCGGGCCGCACGCCACCCGCGCCGGCGGAGCGGAGCCGTTCCGCGGAGCGCAGCACGTCATCCACATCCAGAATCAGCACGGGAGCGCCGTCTTCCATCAAGGCGCCCGCGGCGATGTCCTGAATCTTGCCCAGCTTCGCATCCAGCGGCAGCACCACCAGCTCGCGTTCACCTCGGAAGCGGTCCACCAACAGGCCGATGCATTGCTCGCGCTCGCCCAGCACGATCACGGGCAGCTCGCCGTTCAAGCCTTGCGGTTCGCCACGTTCGAGCACTTGGTGTGCGGTCACCACGGGCACATGTCGGCCGTCGTGCACGAAGCTGGGCTGCCCGGCCTCCCCCGCCAGCGTCGCGTGATCCAGTTTGAGCGTGCGGCTCACGGCCGTCAGCGGCACGGCGTAGGGTTCGCCCGCAATGTCCACCAACAGGGCGCGAATGACGGAAAGGGTCAGCGGCAGCTGGAGTTGGAAGCGCGTGCCTTCGCCGAGCGTCGTGGTCACGCGCACCGAGCCGCGCACGCTTTTGACCATGTTCATGACGATGTCCAGGCCCACCCCACGGCCGGACATCTCGGTGACGTTTTCCTTCGTCGAAAACCCGGGCAGGAAGAGAAATTCCAGCAGTTCCTGCTCGCTGAGTTGGGCGGCGGTGCCGGCGGAGACCAACCCCTTGCGGACGATGGATTCGCGCAGCCGGTGGGCGTCCACGCCGCGCCCGTCGTCGGCCACGGAGACGAGCAGCTTGCCGTTGCTGTGGCGGGCTTCGAGGGTCAGTCGACCGGCGCGGGGCTTGCCCTTGGCCACACGATCGTCGGGAAATTCCAGCCCATGATCCAACGCGTTGCGGAGCATCTGGGTGATGAGCGGCTCCAGCTTTTCCAGGATGTCGCGATCAACCTGCGTGTCCTCGCCGTGGACGAGGAGATTGGCCTCCTTGCCGAGGCGTTTGCACAAGTCGCGCACCATGCGCGGGAAGCCCTGGATGCCGTCCGCAAAGGGCCGCATGCGGCACGCGAGCGCCGCGCCATACATGCGGCCGGAGAGCGTGGAGGAGCGGCGGCCCAGCAGTTCCAGTTCGATCAGCCGGTCGTTCAGGTATTGGCGCGACTCGGCGACGCGGCCCTGCAGCAGGTGCAGGCGCTCGCGCAACTGCCCCGTCTGCACCTCGGTTGGTAGCGCCTCGCGCACATGGTCGAATGCAGCGCTCAAGTCGGTGAGCTGCCGCTTCAGGCGCATCAGGGTTTCGCCGAAAGGGCGCAGCCGGCGCGCCTCGACCTGTGATTCGCCTGCCAGCGCGAGCAGGCGGTTCAGGCTGTCCGCGGTGATGCGGAGCGAGCGGTCAAGGTCATCCTTCGTGGCAGCGGCGGCAGCGGGCGGCTCGTCGCCCGCAGTGGTCGCAGGGCGGGCTCCAGTGGAGCCGGTGGAAGGAGTGGTGCCGGCCTGGGCAAACTTCTCTGCCTGCAGATGAACGTCCATCAGCGCGGCGACGTTGGCGAGGTAGGTGTCAATTTCCGGCGCGCGTTCGCCCGTCCATTTGTCCATCTCCGCCTCGGGCGTCTGGGCGATGCGGTCAAGCAAGTCCACCCCATCCAGCATCATGTCCACCAGCAGAGTGGTGAATGCGGTCTGCCCCCGGTATTTCGGCGACAAGTCCTCCCGGTCCAGCAGCCCGGCGACCGGTTTTTCAGCGAGGGGCACGGGGCTTCGCTGCGCGGCGACAAACGCATCCTCCATCGCGTGTGCTACCCGGACGGCAGCATCGAGCCCGACGATGCGCGCCGCGCCTTTGAGCGAGTGGGCGGCGCGCATCAACGCCTCCAGTTGGTTGGGCGTCGCAGCCTTCTCCAGCCCCAGCAGCCCGTCACTGAGCACGGCCTTCTGGTTATCCGCCTCGGCCCGGAACAGGTCGAGCATGGAGAAGCTGCTCAGGTCGCTGGGAAGGGAGCTGCTCATGCCAGACTGCGGTTCAACGCAGAGAACAACTTGCCCTCATCCACACAGCACACGCTGCGCCCGCGCCATTCTAAGCGGCTCCGGCCGGCCGCGCCCATGATCTGGTCTTCCAACGCGGGGGAGGGCGGATCGGCTGGCAGGGTCAGATGCTGGACTCCGCGCACCTCGGTGACGGGAAACGCGAACCGTTCGCCGCCATGGCTCACCACCAGCAGACGTCCGGCGGAATCGCCGGGAAGGGGAGCGCCGACGCCGGTGCCCTTGGCGATGCCCAGCAGCCGGCCCACGGAGACGCAGGTCAGCAATTCTCCGCGCACGTTTACGACGCCCAGCAGCACCCCATCGCGGCGGTGGGGCAGGCTATGAATTGGCCTGACCTCGCCCACCTCTTCCATGGCGGCAATGTCCAACGCCAGCCATTCGTCACCGATTCGAAAGACCAGGAACGGCTGGCCAGCATCGGCGGAAGGGGCCTGCGCCGCAAGGTGAGCGGTCCATTCCTGCCGGTAATCGGCGGGCGGACGCGCGTCCAGCAGCCGCATGGCCGCGGTGGCGTATGTCGGGCAGTTGCGGCAATGCAGGTGCGCGGCCAGTTCAGGGCAAGAGCCGTTGCCCCAGACACCGATGTGCTGCCAGCAATCAGCCATGGGCTTGGCAGCCGCGAAGGCCACCGTCGGCGTGGTGGTCTGCCCCGCCGCAGCCGGCTCGCTTCGGCGGCGTTGTTTAAACTCGGAAAGCATGGGGAGGGAGCTCATGCCGTCGGCTCCGTTTCCAGTGTCTGCGTGAAGTAATACACCGCCAGCAGATCGCGCAACTCGGGCGAAAGCAGCTTGTCCAGCTGCAACAGGCGCAGCTGCCCGCGCGGGTCAGGGGCGATCAGAGCCTCCCCTACGGCCGTGAATTCGGTGAGGCTCTTCTGTGCCAGTTCGGTGGCGTGCTCGGCAACCAGCCCAAGCGGCTTCATGACGCCCTGCTGCGGCTCATGCCGGAGCAGGATGATGCGCGTGCTGAGGCGGAGGTTGGACGGGCGGCCCAGTGCGAGTTGGCAGAGGTCCAGCACCGGCACTGGCTCACCGCGATAGACAAATTCTCCGGCCGTGCCCACCGGCGCGCCGGCGATCTTGCGGAGTTCCACCATCGCGAGCACCTCGATCACCCGCGCGGCTTCGATCGCATGACGATCCGCGCCAACCTGAAAGACGAGGAAGAGCATGAACTTGGCCGCTACGTTGCCGGAAACGCGCTCCGGCTGGCAACGACTTAGTCCGTCTGCGCGGCAAGTGGCGCGGCCGGCCGCGCGCCGGCCGGGGTTACTTCGCAAACGCCGCATGCTGGCGGCGGCCGGCGGACTCGATGAAGGCCAGCAGGTCGAGGATGTCTTCCTTTGTCAGCGCGTCGGCCAGGCCGGCGGGCATGGGCGAGAGCTTGGAGAAGGCGCGCTTGGTCACGTCGGCTTTCTTCACCGTGACTTTTGTGTCGGGCTGAAGCTGATTCGGGACGAGGATGAGGGAATCGGCGGTTTCGTTGACCAGGCGGCCGGTGTGGTCGTCGCCGTTCTTGAGCCATACGCTCGTGTTCTGGAATTGCTCGGAGACGACCTTGCTGGGGTCGAGGATGGCTTCCAGCACGTCGCGGCGGCTGAAGCGCGCGCTGACCGCCGTGAGGTCGGGGCCCACGCCGCCGCCTTCAAGCCCGAAGCGGTGGCACGCGAGGCACTGCGCGTCCACGAAGGCTTGGCGGCCCTTCTCGAAGTTGCGGCCCTTGCCCACGGCGTCGAGGTCGGCGAAGTCCGCCATCGTCCACGCCTTCACGAAGCTGCGCGGCTTCGCGGCGGGGAAGTCGCTTTGCGCGCGGCGTCCGCTGGCGAGGCCGTCGTTGATTTTGGCGATGAGGGGAGTGAACTCGGCGACTTCACCGGGCGCGAGATTGGCCTGCGCCTCCTTCAAGAAGTTCTTCTTGAAGTTGTTGAAGCTCGCACCATCGCCGTAGGGCCGGCCGGCTTCCTCGAACCACTTCAGCGTGTCCCCCTGGTGAGCCATGTTCCGGAAGTCCTTTGTGTAGTAGCCGAGATACTCGTGGCGCTGGACGGGCGTCCAGTGCTTCGCGGTGCGGAGGTGGAAGAGGTAGTGCATCACGTCTTCCTGCGTCTTGGCGCTGGCCATGAGAGCCAGCGTCTTGCCCACCACGTCCGGCGCGCCGAGGGCGATGAGCACCTGCGAAAGCTCGCGGTTCACCAGGTTGCTCTTGTTCGGGTAGCTCGTGGAAAGCTTCTCGGTCGCGAGCTTCACCACGTCAGCCGAGGGCAGGCCATGGCGGGCGATGCTGACTTGAATGACGCGGAGTTTATCAAGCTGTTGCCGCTCGGGAAGCGAGGCGAGCGGCCACTTGCCGAGTGCGCGGAGGCATTCGTCCTGGGCGGACTTGCCGCCGAGGCGCGCGAGCGCGAGCAACGCCGCCAGGCCGCCGTCCGCAGACTTCTCCTCCAGCGCGCGGGTGCGCCATGAAGCGACCGGCTGCGCCTCCAGCGCGATGCGGGCGGCGTAGCGGATGGCGCGGTCCGGGCTGTTCAAGTGCGGCCAGATGAAGTCGAGCGCCTTCGGGTCGGCCTTGCCGTGGAAGGCCTCCAGCTTGCGGCGCAGCGCGCGGGCCTCCGCGCCTTCCATGTTCGGCGTCCACGCGGCGGCGGTGGATTCCTTGCCCGTGTAAGTCACGCGATAGAGCCCGGACGCCGTGCCGCGCCCGCCGATGGTGAAATACATCGCGCCGTCATCGCCGATGATGAGGTCGGTCACGTTGAGCGGAACTTTGCCCTTCGACTTGTCCATGATGCTGGCGGGGGCGACGAAGTTTTCCCAGGTGGCCGTGTAGCTCGCGCCATCGGGCTTGAGGTGGACGGCCATCAGGCGGCCGTAAGTCCAGTCCATGATGTAAATGGCGCGCTGATACTTGGCGGGGAATTTCGCGCCCTTGCCGTTGCCCACGCCCGTGGGGCAGCCGATGCCGATGTCCACCACCGCGCCGAGGCTGTCGGCGTAGTAGTCCGGCCACTTGCCGGTGCCGAAGCGCCAGCCGAACTCCGCGCCGCTCGTCGCGTGGTTCACGCGCGTGGCCCGATACCATGGCACGCCCCAGTCGTATTCCATGTCCGCGTCATACACGAACAGCTCGCCGTCGGGGTTGAACGCGAAGTCAAACTGGTTGCGGAACCCGCCGCAGAAGAAATCCCACTTCTTGCCGTCCGGGCTCACGCGGCAGATGTAACCGCCGGGCGCGAGGATGCCGGTGGCGTGGCCATTGCCGTCCGGCTGGCGCGGGAGAACGTGGTCCTCGGCCCAATTCTTGTGCGGCGAGTCGTGGGCCAAACCTTCCGGCGGTTTAGTGTGGTTGCCGGCCATCACCCACAGGTTCCCGTCGGGTCCCAGCTCGACCGCGTGCGGGCCGTGCTCGCCGCCGCCGGGCAGTTTCTTGATGAGCTCAATCTTCTCCCACTTGTCGCTGCCGTCGTCGGTGATGCGGTAAAGGCCGGACTCGAACTTGGTGGAATACTTGTTCACCACCACCCACAGCGCACCGTTCGCGAACACCATGCCCTGCGCGTCGTAGAGTGGCTTGGCGATGAACTCGCGCTTGGCGACCTTGCCGTCCTTGCCGAGCGTCACGCGCAGCAGTCCGGCGTCGGGATTCGCCGTCCGATACTGCGGGCTGAGGATGAGCCGGCCCTTGTCGTCCTTGCAGAGGTTGACCCAGGAACCTTCCTCCGGGTCGCCGCTGTGGAGCAGCTCGACCTTGAAATCCTTCGCGACAAACAGCGCGTCCGCCGGCGTGGCGACGCGCCGGGCATCGGCCTTCGCGCCGCCCTTCCCCTTGGCTCCTCCCGGCGCGGCGGCAGCCAGCACATCGCCCCACGGGCCCGCGCCGAGCTTGGCGACGGAGATGGGCTTGGCCCAGCCGTCCGCCTTGAAGGTCAACTGCTGCCAGCCCGCCGACTCTTCCGTGTGCGTGAGCCACGACGTGTCGGAAACAATCGTCTGCTTCTTGCCGTCAGCGAAGGTGACTTCGAGCCGTGCGACCACGCCGGCCGAGCCACCGTGATTGATGCCGCGCACAGCGAGGAGGTTTTCACCGGCGACCAATTCTCCGGTCACGTCCGCCAGCACGGCCTGTTCCCACGCGAGGACGGTGCCGACGGACTTGGCGTTGACGAACGCGGTGCCCTCGTTATCCACGGACACAGCGAGCACGGCCTTCGCGGGCTTCGCCGGCAGCGTGAAGGTTTTGCGGAAGAACCGGCGCTCGTTGTTGCCGGGCGGTTTGCCGTTGTTGCCGTGCCAAATCCACTCGGGGGTTTGGGCAAACGTGAGCTGGGCGAGCGCCAGCAAACCGCCAAAGATGCGGAGGTGAAGTGCGTTCATAGCTTTGAAAATGCCCTGAACGGACGGCGCTTTGAAAGTGGGAATTCAGCGGCCTGCCGGCGGGAAAACGGCTTGGCACTCGGGGGGCGGTTTGGTTGACTGTCGCGCACATGAACCGTCCCTTCGGCCTTGCTTGGCTGATCATCGCCTCGATTCTGTCTGTCAGCCCGGCACGTGCGGCTGAACAGCAGGAACGGTGGAGCTTGGAAACGCTCACCAAAGACGGGCGGGTGACCATGGCCCAGGGCGGCGTCATGCAGGGCAGCGGAGGCGTGCTCGTGCGGTATTGGAACAAGGAAGGCAAGGAAGCCGAACTGTCCGCCAGCCAAATGCAGTTGAACCAGGCCACGGGAGACATCCGGGCCGAGGGGGCCGTCTTCCTGCGCGGCGAGGGGCATGTCTGGCAGGGCGAGCGCCTGGATTACAACTTCAAGACCAAGGTCATCCGGGCGGCGGAATTCAAAACCGGCAACGTGCCGTTCTATGTGGGCGGGTTCGGCCTTGAGGCGGCGACGACGAACAACCTCTACACTGCCACCAATGCCTTTTTCACCTCGGACGACGTGGCCTCGCCCGGTTACCGCGTCCGGGCCCGCAAGCTGACGATCATCCCGGGCGAGAGCATCGTGGCTGAGGACGCCACCGTGCTCATCGGCAACGTGCCGGTGCTCTACTGGCCGAAGTTCACGCGCAACCTCAAGACCCATGACGACTTCTGGGTCGTGAACCCCGGTTTTCGCAGCCTTTACGGCCCCTACCTGCTGGGCACCTATCACCGGACCTTCAGCACGAACTTCAACGCGGACTTGCATCTCGACTACCGTCAACGGCGCGGTCTGGGGGTGGGGCCCGACTTCAGTTACGATGCGGGCAAGTGGGGCCAGGGCGACTTCAAGTTTTACTATCTTCACGATGACGCTCCCCAGCTCAACAGCGGTGGGCGGCGCATCGATAATGACCGGCACCGGCTCAGCTTCTCGCACCGGGTGGACATCCGCACCAACCTGACCGTGAAGGCCGTGGTCCGTGAACAGGGTGATCCCTTCGTCATCCGCGACTTCATCGAGCACGAATACCAGAGCAACACTCAGCCGAACTCCTTCGTGGAGTTGAGCCAGCTCTGGTCCAACTGGGGGCTGAACATTTTCGCCCAGCCGCGCATCAACGACTTCTTCGAGCTCGTCGAGCGCCTGCCCGACGTCAAGCTCAACGGCTTCCGCCAGCAGGTCGGGGTCACGCCGCTTTACTACGAAAGCGAGAGCACGGCCGGTTACTATCGCCGCGAGTTCGCGGACAACGCACGGCCCACCTATGCGGCCTTCCGCGGTGACACGTATCATCAGGTGGTGTTGCCGCAGAACTTTTTTGGCTGGCTCAACGTAACGCCGCGGGTGGGCGGACGCTTCACCCATTACGGCGAGACCGACGGCTTTGGGGCGACCACCACCGAGGCGAACCGCGGAGTCTTCAACACCGGCATTGAGGCCACGTTCAAGGTCCACCGCACCGAGCCAAACCGGGAGATCCCGTGGCTCCAGGTCAAGGGGCTGCGCCACATCATGGAGCCGGGCGTCAACTACGCCTACGTGCCTTCCCCCAACCGGTTGCCTCCCAACGTCCCGCAATTCGACTACGAAGTGCCGACGCTGCGCCTGCTGCCGCTCGAATTTCCGGACTACAACGCCATTGACGCCGTGGACAGCCAGAATGTCTTCCGCTTCAGCCTGCGCAACGTGCTTCAGACCAAGCGCAATGACCGCATCGACACGCTCCTGAACTGGGCGCTCTACACCGACTGGCGGGTCAAGCCCCGCGCCGGCCAGGGCACCTTCGCCGACATCTTCTCCGACCTCGACTTCAAGCCGCGCGACTGGCTCAGCCTGAGCTCTGAAATGCGTTACGATGTGGACAACGGCCACATGCGGCTGGCCGACCACCGCGCGACGATCACGCCGGAGGATCACTGGAGCCTTGCGGTCGGCCACCGTTACATCCGCAACGACCCCCTGTTCCTCGGCGGGCCGGGCAACAACCTCTTCAGCTCCAGCTTCTACTACCGGATCAATGAGAATTACGCCGTCCGCACCCAGCACTTCTTCGAGGGCCGCGACGGCCGGATCGAGCAGCAATACTACACGCTTTACCGCGACCTGCGGAGCTGGGTGGTCGCGCTCACCTTCCGTGTCCGTGACCTGCGCAACGGCTCGCACGACTACACCGTTGGCGTGACCTTCAGCCTGAAGGCGTTCCCCCGCTACAAGCTGAACCAGGATCGCGACACGCCCGCACTCCTCCTTGGCGGCTAGCCGGCTGCCGGGTGCGCGTCGCGCTCGCAACTTTCCCGGCGGACTGGTTAAGTATCTCCAGCCACATGGCCCAGTTCACCTACAAGGCCCGCAAGCGCTCGGGCGAAACCGTCAGCGGCCTGCTCGAAGTCAACGACCGCTCGGCCGCGCTCGCGCAGATTGACCGCATGGGTCTCTTCCCCGTCGCCGTCGAGGCCGCGCGCGCGGGTGTGGCGGTTTCACCGGGCAAAGCTGCAACGACCATTTCGCTGGCAGCTCTGCTTCCCCCGGCCCTGCGCGAAATCGCGCTTCGGCCGCGCCAGCCGTCGATGCAGGAGTTGGCCACTTTCACGCAGCAGCTGGCCAACCTGCTGAAGGCCGGCATGCCTTTGATCGGCGCGCTCAACAGCATGACATACCTCGGCTCCAAGGGCATCCCCGCCGAGGTCGCCCGGCAGCTCAAGCAGGACGTGACCGAAGGCCGCAGCCTGTCCGATGCGATGGCCAAGCAACCGGTCATCTTCACCGACATGTTTGTGAACATGGTGCGCGCAGGCGAGCAGAGCGGCTCGCTCCAGGAAGTGCTGCGGCGGCTGGCGGAGCATTACGAGCGATTCGCCGAGGTGCGGGCCAAGGTGCAGTCGGCCCTGATCTACCCCGTGCTGGTCATGCTCGTCGGGTTTGCCATCGTGGTGGTCTTCATCGTCAAGATTCTCCCCACGTTCCTCTCGCTCTTTGAGGGGATGAAGGCACAGTTGCCGGCCTCCACGCAGATGCTCATCGGCATCAGCAATTTCTTCCGCAACCCCGCGTGGCTGCTCACGCTTGCGATCGGGGCGGTGGCGGTCAGCATTGTGTTCCTCCGGTTCCGCTCCAGCGACCTGGGCCGTCGCCTGCTCGACCGCTGGAAGCTGAACGCCCCGCTCTTCGGCAAGGTCATGCGCCTCTATCTCTTTGGCCAGTTCGCCCGCACGCTCGGCACGCTCATGCAAAACGGCGTCCCGGTTCTCACTGCGCTAAAGATCGCCGAACAGGTGACGCCCAATGTGATGCTCAAGGATGCCCTCGCCCGCACCCGCGAGGCTGTCACCGACGGCAAGACCATTTCCCAACCCCTGGCCCGCAGTCAGCTGTTTCCGCAGCTGATGATCGACCTCATCCGCATCGGCGAGGAAACCGGCGACGTGCCCGGGGCGCTGAACAACGTCGCCGAAACCTACGAGAACGATCTCAACACCACGCTCCGTGTGCTCATGAATCTGATCGAGCCGGTGATGATTGTCGCCATCGCCGGGGTGGTGACCTTCCTGCTCCTGAGCGTCCTGCAGGCGATGTTCACCATTACGTCCAGCATCGGCGAGAGCTTTGGGGGAAGATGAATTTGGCGTGCCACAGGTGGCGGGGGAGACAGGGCGCGTGGATGCGCCGCTCGCTCGGCGGACCACAAAGGCGGTCTCCGGCATCGCATGGCCCGCGTCACGCGTTCACTTTGATCGAGATCATGATCGTGGTGGCCATCCTCGCCATCGTGATGACGGTTGCGATTCCTGCGTTTGTTTCCGCCCAGAACCGGCGGCCCATGCGGCTGGCGACGGAGGGCTTGCTGGAGGCCTGCGCCACCGCGCGCGCCCAAGCCATCCTGCGCGGCACGCCCGTCGAACTGCGCGTCCGGCCGCAGGATTACACCTTTGAAGTTGCCTCGGCCGGGACGGGCGCGGCCGCTGCGCCGGCAAGCCCGCGCCCCGAGCCCAAGGCCGGTGATGGCCACGGACTTTTCAACTTCAAGCTCCCGGAGGAGATCGGGATCGAAGAGCTGGCGGTCAACTTCCAGCTGCTCAAGGAGGCCGAGGCCGTCGCCGTGCGCTTCCAGCCCAACGGGATCAGCGACGAGTTCACCGTGGTCATCCGCTCGCTGCACGGTGAGTTGCGGAAGATCACGCTCGACCCGGTGACCGGGCGGGCTCACTTCGATGTGCTGCGATGAAAGTGACAAGTGACAAGTGGCGAGTGGCAAGTGGCGCGTCGCGGCCGTCCGCCTTGCCCCGGTCACCTTCCAGCGCCTTCACTCTCCTCGAAGTCATGATCGCCATCGCGATCTTCTTCATGTGCGTGTTTTCGATCCTCCAGCTCGTCTCCACGAACCTGAAGCACGTGCAGCGGCTCCAGCGGCCCTCCGTGGACATTGGCAGCCTCGCGTCCGAGTTATCCCTGACCAACCGGCTGGAGGAGGGCGGCGAGTCCGGCAACTTCGGTTCGCTTTATCCCGGAGTCTCCTGGTCGCGCGCGATCACGATGGTCGGCACCAACGGGCTTTATCAGGTGGATTTCACCGTCACGGACAGCACGGTCAGCGGCCGCGCCGGCGCGCAGAGCACGCTGTCCATTTTCCTTTACCGGCCGGACTCGGTGACGGGCGGTGCCGGTGGCCTGCGGCGATGACATGAAGCTGACGCGTGACATGTGGCAGCCGAAGAGTGGCGGGTTTCGCCCGGCCGGAGGCGGGGCGCGTCCGGCATCGACTGCCGCCTGCCAATTGGCATCTGCTCCCCGCCAACTTCCCCGTGCCTTCACCCTGATCGAGGTGCTCATCGCCATTGGCATCCTCGGACTGGTGATGACGGCGATATACGCGAGCTGGGCCGCCGTGCTGCGCGCATCGCGGATTGGCAATACTGCGGCTGACGAGGTGCAACGGATGCGGATCGCGCGGCAGGCGCTGGAGCAGTCCCTGGCCTCGGCTGTGTTGTATGCGGGCAACCTGCGCTATTACGCCTTCGAGGCGGACACGGCGGACGAGAAGTTCGCCTCGCTCAGCTTTGTCGCCCATTTGCCGGAGAGCTTCCCGGGCAGCGGGATGTTCCCCAACCAGCCGCTGCGGCGCGTGACCTTCGCCGCGGTGCCGGGCACGAACAACGGACCGCCGTCGATGGTGCTGCGGCAAAGCTCATTGCTCACGCCCACCAACTCGCCGGTCGAGGAGTCCTACACGCTCACGCTCTCACGCAATCTCGCCGTGTTTGGGGTCGAGTTCTGGAGCACGAACCTTAACGACTGGGACGTCGAGTGGCTGGCCACCAACCAGCTGCCGAAGATGCTGCGCGTGACGCTGGGATTCGGCGGCGACGTGCGGGCCGGCACGCCGCCGGCGGTTTTGGTCAGCAGCGTGATCTCGCCCGGTGGCCAGGGCGTGATGCGTGAGCTGCAAAACCCGTTGGCCCCGCCGGGGGGCGGTGGAGTGCCGCAGCTGAACGCGCCGCAACCGGGCCGGTCGCCGATTCCGACGCCGGGCTTCGGTGGCAACACGCCCGTTCCCTTCAACCGGCCGCGCTGATGAAACTGCCCGCGAACCGCCCAGGCGCTTGGAGCGCGGCCAACTTGCCGCAGCCGGGTTCGGCTGCGCGAGGGGCGCAATCCGGCATCGCGCTCATCATCGTGATGCTCGTCATCCTCGTGCTGGCGGTGCTGGCGGGCGGGTTCGCCTACTCGGTGAAAATCGAGACCACCCTCGCGCGCAACGCCTCGCACGACCAGGACTTCGAGTGGATGGGCCGTTCCGGCGTGGAACTCGCGCGCTACGTCGTGGCCGAGCAGATGAAGATTCCTAACGAGCCGTTCGATGCGCTGAATCAGAAATGGGCCGGTGGCCCGATGGGCACCAACGAATCGCTCGCCGCCATCTCGCTCACGGACGTGCGGCTGGGGCCGGGCACCTTCTCGGTCAGGCTCACGGACTGCGAGCGGAAGTTCAACGTCAACGTCGCCGATCCGATGATTCTCGGCCAGACGCTCAAGCTCGTGGGCGTGGACGTGGCCGAGGCCAGCCAGATCACCGATTCCATTCTCGACTGGATTGACCCCGACGACCAGCCGCGCCTCAGCGGGGCCGAGAGCGATTTTTACCTCGGCCAGAACCCGCCCTATCAGGCCAAGAACGGCCCGCTGGACGACCTTTCCGAACTCCTGCTCATCCGGGGTGTGGTGCCGGAAATGTTCTTCGGCACGGACCTGAGCCAGATTGACGTGCCGCGCAGCGTGACCGGTCGCGCGCTGGCGGTGAACAAGAACACCGGCCCCATTTACACCAACGCGCTGCGCGACGTCTTCACCACCACCTCCGCGCGGGTCATCAACCTCAACACGACCTCCGCGCTGGTGTTGCAGGCGCTGCTGGGCGTGGATCTGCCCACTGCGCAAGCCATCCTCGCGCGCCGCGCCGGCCTCGACGGACAGGACGGGACCGAAGACGACGTGCCATTCCGCAGCCCTGGCGAACTGGCGGGCGTGCCCGGCATCAACCCGCAGGCCGTCCAGGCGATGGGGCGATTGTTTTCCGTGCGTAGCGCGACCTTTGAGGTGGAGGTGATCGTGGACATCGGCGGACAGAAGCGCACGATGGTCGCCCTCATCTACCGCGCCAACGCGCGCGACGTGCGCACGCTCTACACGCATTGGCGCTGAGGTGGGGAGGGCGCAGCTTTGGCTGTGAGATCTTGCCTGGGCGACGATCAGGAATTCTTCCCCACCTTCGTCAGGTGGAACTTCCCGGCCGCTTCGTCCAGCAGCACGGTGAGGATGCGGCGAAAATCACGCTGCTGGGTTTGCAGCATCCAGCCCAGCCAGAGCGGCAGCAGCCAGACCAAGTGCAGCCAGGGGAAAAGCATTCCAACCGTGGTGGAAATCATCAGCGTCAGGCCGAACGCAGCCCAGAAGGTGATGCGGCCCAGCAGGCTCCAGCCGGTGTCCATGCGGCAGCGCACGAGACTCTTGCCGCCCTGGTGATGCTCCGTCGCCGTGATGAGCCGCAGGTGGCACCAGCGGCTGCCGTAGATTTCCACGTCGAACTCGCTCCAGCCGTTGTCGGTCTTGTTCTGCCAGCCCTGCTTGTCCAGCTCGCGGAGAATTGCACCGAGGAATTCCATGCGGTCGAGCGCATAGTCGGCCCAGTAGCCCGCCAACTCGAAGCGGTCGTCGCGGCGGCGCTTGAGGTCGAGCGTGTCGAGCGTCTCATGTGCGGAGAGCGGCGTCTGCTCCAGCAGGAGCCGCTCGGAATAGCGCGCCCAGCCGCGCACGATGGGCTGGACGAGGAACAGCCACGCCACCAGCGGGCGCGACCAGAAGGTGCGCTTGGCCTTGGGAATCTCCGCCTGCCTGCCGGCAACCACGCAAAGCGCCAGCGACGCCAGCGCGCTCGCGATGCCCAGCGGCAGCAGCAGGGGAAACTTCACGCCTGCGCCCGCGATACCGAGCGTGAGCAGCGGCAGCGTGACAAGCACGTGCCATTCGAGGCTCGTCATCAGCATCAGGAACAGCGAGGGCGACGGCGCGTAGATGGACTGAAAAAACGCGCTGCCAAACACGCCGTGGTAGATGATGGGCGAGCGCGTCACGACGCCGATTTTCGCGGTCGTGTAGATGCGCCCGCGCCAGATGCTGCTGCCGATGTCGTTGAAGTATTCCGGGTGCTTGCGGACGAGCAGCGCCTCGGCCTCGCCGTAGCCGCGCTGCTGCTTCAGGTAGGCGTTCACCGTCGCGCGCCGGTAGTGCCAGACGAAGCCGGCGGAGCTGAAGCCAATCTTGTAGCCGCGCTGTTGCAGGCGCCAGCACACGTCCACGTCGTCGCCGGCCTTGCGGTAAATCGGGTCGAAGCCGCTGATTTCGTCGAGCGCCCACTTGTAGAACGCCATGTTGCAGCCGGGAATGTGCTCGGCGAGGCGGTCGGTGAGCATCACATGGGCGGGGCCGCCGGGCGACGCCATCACCGCCGTGGGAATCCAGCCGTCCTCCGGCGGCAGAAAGTTGTGCCCGCCGATGCCGGTGAAGTCGCTGCGCAGCAAATCGCCGACGAGGTAATGGAGCCAGTCCTCGTCCGCGCGGCAGTCGCTGTCGGTGAACGCGACAATCTCGCCTTCGCTTGCGTTGATGCCCGTGTTACGCGCGACGGACAGGCCGAGGTTGACCTGGCGAATGCAGCGGAAGCGGGGACTTCTCGAAGAAGGCGTTTCGGGTTTGGGGTTTCGGGTTTCGAGTTTGAGAATGGACGCGACGGGTGGTTGGCCGCCTCCTCCCTCACCCCGGCCCCCTCCCAGCGGGAGAGGGTTGGGGTGAGGGAGAACGGCGGCTTCGCTCGCGACGACCGCCTTCGCCACCGTCCGGTCCTCCAACTCCATCCGATACCGCGCGACAATTTGCTGCGTGTCGTCCCGGGAACCGTCGTCCACGAGGATGACCTCGTAGTTCGGATAGTTCAGCCGCTCCAGCGACGTGAGGCACGCCGGCAAAGTCTTGCCGCCGTTGTAGCTCGCGACGACGACGCTGACTTTCGGATAACGCGGCAGCGCGAAATGCGGAGCGATCTTGAAGGCATCGCGCACCACGGCGAAGGAATCCTTCGGCTGCCGGTCGCGTGTCACGACGCCGAAATGCCAGTCCGTCACCGGGTGGCCGTCCTTCCACCAGTCGTCGGTGAAGGCGAAGACCACCGCGCCCGCGACGCCGCAGTTGAAGGCCGTCTCCATTTGCCAGCGCAGCATTTCGCACTTCGCGGCCTCGCCCTCGCGCACGGAGTCCACGCCGAACTCGCCGAGCAGGAGCGGCTTGGTGTCCGCGATCATCTGGAGCCGCGCGAGGTAGTTGTCGAACGGCTTGGGGTGGTGGAGATAGACGTTGAACGTGACGAAATCGAGCGTGCGGGGCTGGAGGAATTCCGTCGGCGGAAAGTTGGCGAACGTGCACAGGCATTCGGCATCGACGCCCTTCGCCACCGCCACCAGCTCGTCAATGAACTCTGCGACCTTCTCCGCGCCGCTCCAGCGCACGAGGTCCGGCGGGATTTCATTCACCACGCTGAACGCGAAAACCGCCGGGTGATGCGCGCAGGCGGCCACGGCGTCGGCCACGGCCTTGCGTGCGGCGGCGCGGGTCGCGGCGCTGTCGAGGAAGCAGCCGTTCTTCCACCACGGCACGTCCACGAGGAGCTTGAGGCCGTGTGCCTGCGCGAGGTCCAGCACCCAGCGCGGCGGCACGGTGTAGATGCGGACCGTGTTGGCGTTGAGCTCGCGGATTTGCGTGAAATCCCGCTCCACCTGCGCACGCGCCGGGAAATGCGACTTGTCCTCGCCCGGCGCAAAGGGTCCGTAAGTCACGCCCTTCGCGTAGAACTTCTGCTCGCCGAGGCGGAAGAACTTCCCGTCCACGCGGACGCGGTCAGGGCTGGGAGTATTGGCGGACATGCTGACGATTCGTTATGGACGCAAAGCTGAGCCTGCGCCGGGCACGGGAACTCGCGGTCAGATGTAGAACATCCGCTCCTTCTCCGCGCCTTCCTCGACCAGTTGCTGGAAATTAACCGCGTCGGCGGCGCTCTCGGCGGCGGTTTTAAGCCGGCTCCACGCGCGATGCAACTCCGGAGGGCATTGCCCGCTGGCCAGCGCCGGCGTGTCAAAGACTTCCCCATGCACAGCGCGCAGCACGTCGCCGAAGGAGATTTCCACCGGCGGCTTGGCGAGGCGGTAGCCGCCTTCCTTGCCGCGCACACTGCGCACCAGCCCGCGGGTCTTCAGTTCGAGGAGGATCTGCACCAGGTAATTCGGCGGGACGCCATGCCGGGCCGCGATGTCCTCGACGCGCTGCACCTCGCCGGACGGGTGGGCCCGCGCCAGCTCCAGCACGGCACGCATCGCGTAATCGCTTTTCACCGACAGCTTCACGGGCGGCAGCCTAACAGGGTGAAAGGGCGGGGCAAGCCAAGCGGCGCTTCCCCTCTGGGCTTACTCCGGCTCCGCCTTGCCGCTTCTGGCCAAGAGCAGGATTAAGGTTGGGATTACGAGCAGGAGAGCGCGTTGAAGGCTCGCCTCCCGGCGGGCGGACGGTTATGAAATGCCCCGTGAACCGACTCAACGGCAAAGCGCTCGTCGTCATTGGCGGCACCAGCGGGCTTGGGCTTTCGGCGGCGAAGGCATTCGTCGCGGAAGGCGCGCGTGTGGTCGTCGTCGGGCGCGATGCGGAGAAGGTTCGCGCGGCGGAAGCCGAGCTGGGCGCCAGCGCCGCCGGGCTTGTCGGCGACGCGATGCAGCCGGATACGGCGGTCCGGGCCATTGCGCTCGCGGTCGAGCAGTTCGGCGGTTTCCATGGCCTTTACCACGTCGCCGGTGGGAGCGGACGTCGACAAGGCGACGGACCCTTGCACGAGCTGACCGACGCGGGCTGGGCCTTCACGTTGAACGAAAACCTCACCTCGCTGCTTTACTCCAACCGCGCCGCCGTCCGGCAGTTCCTCGCGCAAGGCAGCGGCGGTAGCGTGCTCAACATGGGCAGCGTGCTCGGTTGGTCGCCGTCGCCGAAGTTCTTCGCCACGCACGCCTACGCCACGGCCAAGGCTGGCGTTATCGGGCTGACGCAGGCCGCCGCCGCGCACTACGCGAAGGACAACATCCGCTTCAACGTCCTCGCACCCGCGCTGGTCGCCACGCCCATGTCGCAGCGCGCGCAGGCGGACGCGGCGGTGCTCGACTTCATCAAGACCAAGCAGCCGCTCGACGGCGGGCGTATCGGCCAGCCAGCGGACGCGGACGGCGCCGCCGTGTTTTTACTGAGCGACGAGTCGCGCTTTGTGACCGGGCAGGTGCTCGCGGTGGATGGCGGCTGGTGTGTGAGCGAGGGGCAGTGGGCGGGAAGTATTCAGTGACCAGTGTTCAGGAATCAGTTTTTACTTCGATGCGTGTGACCAAGCAGCAGAAGCCCGTCCGGTCGGCGAACCGCCGACGTAAGACTAATTCACACAACACTGAATACTGGCTTGGCCTCGACCTCGGCGGCACCAGCATCAAGGCCGTGGCTGTAACGCGGACAGGGGAACTGCTCCGCCAGCGCAGCGTGCCGTTTGTGGACCGGGACATGGAGTGGGCGAGGAAGATCCGCACGCTCGTGCGGGCGTGGCGGCGCGCGCTCGGCGAGCCGGCGGGCATCGGCCTCTCCGCGCCAGGGCTGGCGGCGAAGGACGCGCGGAGCATCGCGGTGATGCCCGGCCGGCTGCTCGGCCTGGAGCGGTTGGACTGGACGGATTACCTCGCGTCGCCCACGCCCATTCCCGTGCTGAACGACGCGCACGCGGCGCTGCTCGGCGAGGTGTGGCGCGGCGCGGCGCGCGGGCTGCGCAACGTGATGCTCTTTACGCTCGGCACCGGCGTGGGCGGCGCGGCGATGGTGGACGGGCACCTTCTGCGCGGCGCGATCGGGCGGGCCGGGCACCTAGGCCATGTGACCGTGGACTGGAACGGCCCGCGCGACGACTTCAACACCGCGGGCTCACTCGAGCACTTCATGGGCAACAAGTTCATCCGCGAGCGCACGCGCGGGCGCTTTGCCACCACCCATGCGCTCGTGGAGGCAGCCGCACGCGGGGACGTGGCGGCGCGGCGGATCTGGGATCGCTCCGTGCGCGCGCTCGGCTGCAGCATCGGCTCGCTCATCAACGTGCTGGACCCCGATGCGGTCATCATCGGCGGCGGCATCGCGCGCGCGGGTGAGCTGCTGTTTGGCCCGCTGGAGCGCTACGTGCGGCACTACGAGTGGCAAGCCGGCGGCCATCAAGCCCGCCTCGTCGGCGCGGAGCTTGGCGACTTCGCCGGGGCCTACGGCTCGGCGGCCAATGCGCTGGGATTCAATCCAGCGAAGGAATAGGTAATGAGCCCTGTCGAGGCTGTTTGCCACGATTGTCTTGCCCTTGCCGCCTCGCCCGCGACTTAATCCGGCGCATGAAATTCGGCATCTGCAACGAAATCTTCCAGGGCTGGCGCATCGAGGACACGTTTGCCTACGCGGCCAAGGCGGGCTACGACGGCGTCGAGATCGCTCCGTTTACGCTCTGCAATTATGTCACCGAGATTTCCGCCGCCGAGCGCGCGCGCATCCGGGACGCGGCAGCGCGGGCGGGCATCGCGATTTCCGGCATCCACTGGGTGCTCGTGAAGGCGGAGGGCATGTATCTCACCAGCCCGGACACGGCGGTGCGTGCGAAGACGGCGCGCTATTTCTATGACCTCGTGGACTGCTGCGCGGACTTCGGCGGGAAGATCATTGTGGTCGGCTCGCCCAAGCAGCGCAACGTGATGCCCGGCGTCACGTTCGATCAGGCCTGGACCTGGGCGACGGATGTGTTCCGCGACGCGGTGAAGCGCGCCGAAGATCGCGGCGTGACGATCTGCTTCGAGCCGCTCGCGCCGGCGGAGACGAACTTCATCAACACGGCGGCCGACGGCATCAAGTTCACGCAGCAGCTCAACTCGCCGAACTTCAAGATCATCCTCGACGTGAAGGCGATGTCGTCCGAGGCCAAGCCGATCCCGCAGATCATCCGCGAGAGCCGCGGCGGCTTCGCCTACTTCCACGCGAACGACGCGAACCTCAAGGGGCCGGGCTTCGGGGACGTGGATTTCAAGCCCATCGCCGCCGCGCTGAAGGAAGTCGGCTACGACGGCTACGTGTCGGTGGAGGTGTTCAACTTCGACGAGGGCCCCGAGGTCATCGCGACGAAGAGCATCGAGTATCTGAAGCGCGTGTTTGCGTAGGCGTGCCGGCGACTTCCAGTCGCCGTCCGCAGCGGATAGCAGTTGGAGGCGGCCCGAGTCGCCCACCCGCCCCGCGGCGATTTCAAATCGCCGGCACGAGTCATTTGCCCGTCACAAGCCAGCGGGCGGCTTCCTCCACCCAGCCGGTGTTCCAGTGGTGCTTGCGCTGAGGGCCGTCGCGGTAGGCGTGGGGGATTTTCAGCTCGTCGAGGAGAACGTGCGCCTGTTGCGTCGGCGTGCGGAAATTATCGTAGCCCATGAGCAGGAGGCGCGGCTCGGAACCGAGTAACCTTCCGTGCTCGCGAAGCAGGTTCGGGATGCGGTGCCGCTCGAAGTTCTCCTGTGTGCCGGCGATGGCGGCCATGCCGTAAAGCCCCTTTTCCATCATCATGGGCGAATCCCAGGCAGCGGCCTTGCCGAACGTGCCTGGGTTGCGCAGCAGCAGGCTCCACGCACCCCAGCCGGACTTGCTGAAGCCCAGCAGCAGCCGTGCGTCGCGCCCGGCGCGGGCGGGGTAAGTGCGCTCGACGAAGGGGACAACGACCTTGAGGAAGTAGCTTTCCTGACGGATGGCGGGATCGGCCGGGTGATCGCAATACCAAGGCAGTTGGCTGAAACTCGGGTAAACCACGATGACGTTGAGCTGGTTCGCCAAGTCGAGCTTCGCGGCCTCGGCCAACGGGTCGCCCCACCGCTGTTCGTCCTTCGCCTCGACGGGCAGCAGGTAGAGCACGGGCAGGCGTGTGGCGGGGGAAATCTTGTCTGGCGCGCGGACGTAGATCTTGGTCGGGCCGGACTGGAACTCGGACGTAATTGTGTGGACGACGAAGCCGTTGGTCGCGGGTGCGGCGGCGGAAATCACCGGTTCCGCTGCACGAGTAGCCGACGCAACCAGCAGTAAAGCCAGAAGTGCGTGACCCAGCTTGGATGCGAGGCGCGCGAGGTCGGAAAGCCGACTGACCTGATTCAACAATCGCAGGGCGACGCTGCCGGCCCCAGCTCGCGGCGGCTGGCTCTCGGATCTTAACCGTTGGTTTCCATGGGCGTGGCGCTTCATGCCTCGTGTTCTTAACGTCGATTCGCGGTAATGTCATTCCGCAACGTCAATGAGCAACACCTCCAGCATCACCGGCATCCCTTGGAAGAAGTGTCTGGTGCCGTAACGCCAAGGTCATACGGAACGATTCCATACCCGGCCCGGGCAGCTTAGGACGCGCTTGGGGTCGGAAAATCAGCCCGGCGGGACCCGCAAAAACCCAGACAAACCGGGGCGAGGTTGTGCTTGCCAAAGTCAAGCCCCTCCCTAGATTGGGCCGCTCTTGTGGCTATGACATTGCTTGCTTTCATTGGTTTTCTGGCTGCCGACGCAGCGCCGGCCGGCGCGCCCGCGGGTGCGCCCCCACCGATGTGGACGAATCTGGTGCCATTGGTGCTGATGGTCGTGGTTTTCTATTTTCTCCTCATCCGCCCCCAGCAGAAGCAGGCCCGGCAGCAGGAGGACATGCGCAAAGCCATCAAGAAAGGTGACAAAATCGTCACCACCAGTGGGATTTTGGCCACGGTCGTGGGCGTCAAGGATCGCAGTCTGAGCATCCGGTCGGAAGACACGAAACTCGAGATCCTCAAGTCCGCAGTTGCCCAAGTCGTCGAGGACTTCGACAAAGCCCAGGTAGATCCGGCTCCCGCCGAAGTGAAGAAGTAGCCTCGTTTCCTCAGTTTTATCCCCATGCAACGCAACAATTTCTGGCGCACCATTCTCGTCGTGTTCGTGACGGCTTGGGCGCTTTACGAGACCTATCCGCCGGCTGACCGCAACTTGATCGATGTCTTCGAGGAGCAGGCCACCAAGAAGGATGCGGCATTCAGCGCCATCGTCACCAAGGCGCGCGAGTTGGACAAACAGTTTCCTGAGCGCAACTTCGCCAACCTGCGCGACGCAGTCGGCACGAACTCACTGACCAATTTCATCGCCTACTCCGGTTCGGCTGACGGCACGGATCCCAACCGCGCCATCCTCAACCGCCTGCAACGGACGGCATCGGGCAAGATCAAGCTCGGCCTCGACCTGCGCGGCGGCACGTCGTTCCTCGTGGGCTTGGACATGGCCAAACTGGATGCGACCTCCGACAAACAGTCGCTCGTCAACCAGGCCATCGAGGTGCTCCGCAAGCGCGTGGACAAGTATGGTGTGGCCGAGCCCCTCATCGTGGCCGAGGGCGAAGACCGCATCGTGATCCAGATGCCCGGGCTGAGTCAGGAACAACGTGAAGAGGTCCGGACCCAGATAACCAAGCCCGCGTCCTTGGCTTTCCGCATGGTCCATCCGCAGAGCGATCAAATGGTGGCGCAGGGCATCATGGCTCCCGGCTACGAGGTGCTCACGCAGAAGCGCAAAGGCCAGAACGGTCAGGAGTCGATCGAGCGGGTGCTCGTCAAGACCAAGCCGGAGCGGGGTCTGACTGGCAAATATATTGAGCGAGCCGGCGTCATCCGTGATCCCGTCTCAAATCGCCCGCAAATCACCTTCAAGTTCAATTCCGAGGGCGGCAAGATTTTTGGCGAACTGACCACGGAGCATGTTCGCGAGCGCATGGCGATTGTCCTCGACGGTGAACTTTACTCGGCACCGGTCATCAATGAGCCGATTCTGGGCGGCAGCGGCGTCATCAACGGCGACTTCGACCTCAAGGAGGCCTGGCAGCTCGCCAACGTGCTGGAGAATCCGCTGCAAACTCCCGTCCGCCTGCTCGACACCGAAGAGGTGGATCCGTCCTTGGGCAAGGACTCGATCCAGAGCGGCGTCCGCTCTGCTGTTATTGGCACCGTGGCCGTTGGTGTTTTCATGCTCGTTTACTACATGACTTCAGGCGTGGTTGCCGCGCTGGCCATGCTGCTGAACATCGTGATTCTGCTCGGTGTGATGTGCTCCATTGGCACCACCCTGACCCTGCCTGGCATTGCGGGTGTGGTGCTCACCATCGGCATGGCCGTGGACGCCAACGTGCTCATCTTTGAGCGCATCCGCGAGGAACTGGCCGCCGGCAAGTCCACCCGCGGCGCGCTCAACTCCGGTTACGACCGCGCCTTTGGCACCATCTTTGACTCGAACCTCACCACGCTCATCGCGTCCGTTATTCTCATCTATCTGGGTTCCGGCCCGGTGAAAGGCTTCGGTGTCACGCTCACCATCGGCATTGCAGTAAGCATGTTCACCGCCCTGCTGGTTACTCGCCTGGTCTTCGACTGGTTGGTGAACCGCAACCTGCTGAACCTCTCGATGCTCCACTTGGTAAAGGGCAGTAACATCGATTTCATGAAGTGGTCGAAGCCGGCATTCGCGGCTTCCTGGGTCATCATCATCGTCGGGCTTGGCTACGGAGCGTTGGTGCGCGGCAAGCAGACGCTCAGCGTTGACTTCGTGGGCGGCGACGCACTGACATTTTCGTTCGCCCAGCGCGTGGAGACGGACAAGCTCCGCAATACCATCGGGGCCGTGGAATTCTCGGAGCAGGTGGAAGTCGGCGGCAAGGCCGAGGCTCGCACCCGCAAGGTGGGCGATCCGCTGGTCTCCTACCAAAAGAACCAGAACAAGAATACTGAGAATCTCCGCGTGACCGTGCCTGCCGGGGCGGGCGAAGCCGTTAAGAACGCCCTGGTCAAAGCTTTTCCCGAGGCAAAATTCAAGCTCGAGCAGTCCCGACAAGTCGGCGCTATCATCGGGGGCGAGATCCTTCGCAGCGCGCTCCTCGCCCTTGCCCTGTCCCTGTTTGGCATCCTCGTTTACGTCGCATTCCGCTACGAGTTCAGCTTCGCCGTGGGGGCCGTCGTGGCCGTAGCCCATGACGTGTTGATGACTGGTGGCATCTACTGTCTGACCGAGTTGTGGGGCGACGGCCGGCAGTTCAACGCCACCACGGTTGCCGCGCTGCTGACCATCGTCGGCTTTTCAATCAACGACACCATCGTCATCTTTGACCGCATCCGTGAGGATCTGAAGTTGGGCATTCGCGGCACGTTTGCCGAGATTTTGAATCGCGCGCTCAATCAGACCCTGAGCCGCACCATCATCACCAGCGGCACGGTCTTCATCGCCACGGTTGCACTTTACCTCTTCGGCGGCGGCCCGATCAACGACTTTGCCTTCATGTTCCTCGTCGGCGTCATTACCGGCACCTACTCCTCCATTTACATCGCCAGCGCGTTGGTGTTGTGGTGGCACAAGGGCCAGCGGCCGGATCTGGGCGGCAACACGGCCACCGTGCCAGTGCCGGAGAGCGTGGCTGCCGGGCGCACCGCCTGATCGCGGCGGTTGATGAGTCTGATCGATGGCTTTGGCCCTGGCGGGTTTTCGATCGCGGCCCTTGACCCCTGCGGGTTCAACCCACACTTTGCTGTTCCGATGCAGGGCATCTTACAACTGGCCATCGTCGAGATTACGCCGTGGCATTACGCGGGCTTCGTTGGTGCCGTGTTGGTGTTTTTGGCGCTGGATCTCGGCGTCTTTCACCGCGAAGCGCACGTGGTGAAGTTTCGGGAGGCGCTGGCGTGGACAGCCTTCTGGTTTGTTCTGGCGATGGGCTTTGCCGGCCTCGTCAAGGCCAACCGGCCGCAGGGCGAGGCCATCGAGTTTGTCACCGGTTACATCATCGAGCTGAGCCTCTCGATGGACAACGTCTTTGTCATTGCGCTCATTTTCGCCTACTTCCGAGTCCCCCTGGTCCAGCAGCACCGCGTGCTGTTCTGGGGCATCATGGGTGCGCTCCTGATGCGCGGCATACTTATTGGCGCGGGCGCTGCGCTCATCAACCAGTTCCATTGGGTGCTCTATCTGATGGGCGGTTTCTTGGTCTTTACCGGAATCAAGATGCTGTTTGTGGACGACGATGGCGTGCATCCGGAAAAGAACCTCGCCATCAAGCTCGCCCGTAAGTTCTTCCCGGTCACACATTCGTTCGATGGTCAGCGTTTCGTGACGCGAATGGAGGGCAAGGTCGCCCTCACGCCATTGGCCTTGGTGCTCGTGATGGTGGAGACAACCGATCTGATCTTCGCCGTGGATTCCATTCCCGCCATCTTCGCCGTCACGCAGAAGCCGTTCATTGTCTTCACTTCGAACGTATTCGCCATCCTGGGGCTGCGATCGCTTTACTTCGTTTTGGCCGGGGCAATTGGGTTTTTCCGCTACCTGAAGGTCGGACTCTCCGTCGTGCTGGTCTTCATCGGGGTGAAGATGCTGCTGGGGTTCTGGGCCATTCACATCCGCTCCGGCGTCTCCCTGACAATCGTGCTCGCCATCATACTCGGCTCCATGGCCGCCTCAATCATCGCCGCACGCCGGGAAGGCAAGCAGATTTCTGATGAGGAGCCCGTCGATCCGCCACCCCCTCCGGCGTGAACTTCCAGGTGCGGCCGTTCGGTTGAAACTAGATTTGCCGCAGGGCCGCCCGGCAGGGCGCGCCGTCCGCCCCGACGATCTTGAGGGGCAGGCAGGCGAGTTCGTAACGGCCGGGCTTGATCTTGGCGAGGTTGAGGCCCTCGATGATCCAGATGGGCTGCTTGGCCCCCAACATGATCTGGTGGCATTCAACGCCGTCCTTGTTGTAGCCGCCCACGCTGAGGTAATCCACGCCCACCGTCATCACGCCGCAGTCCACGAGGTAGTGCGCGGTCGGGGCCGGGATGTAGATGAAATCCTCGTCGAACTTCGACGTTTTGGCCATGCGCCAGCTCCGGGTGGAGTTGCGGGTCTTGAAGAGGACACGTTCGCCGCGCTTGAGTTTGTGGGGCCTGAGTTCCTCCACGGTGATGGCGGTCTTGTCCTTCAGCTCGATGACGCGGCAGGGCCCCATGACGGCTGCCAGGGGGAGTGTTTCCATGGTCTTGCCGTTGGCCACGAAGTGCCGCGGTGCGTCCATGTGGGTGCCGGTGTGGGCGCTGAGGGAGAGCTTGGTGAGATTGCAGGGAATTTTTTTGCCGGGCTGGCCGGGGACGGGATCACCGAGCTTCACGTGCAGGCTGACGTGGCACTCCGGATCGCCGGGCCAGTGCACCATGCCGTCGCGCATTTCCACCGAGATGTCCAACCAAGGTTTTGCCATAAGAAGTGGGCGGAATGATTAAGGGAAAGCCGCGCGGAAGGAAGGGGATTTCGCACTGCCTGCGGCCATCCTCTGAGGCGCAGCGGCGGCGCAGAGTTGCGCCTGGGAATGGGGCTTTTTGAGTTTACCCAGCCCAGGGGATGCCGCCGCCAGTTGTAACTGGCCGGAGGCATCAGCGTCTCTCCCGTCATGCAACTGCGCCGCCGTCGTTTCCTCGTCCTGGTCCCGGCTCTTTTACTTCCGCTACAGCCGGCGTCTGCGGCCGAGGCCTTGCCCAACGGCTTCCAGCGGTGGGAGCTGCAAGTCAACGGGGTCCAACGTGAGGTGGTCGTGTATGCCCCGGCTTCGGCCAAGGAGAAAGTCGCGCCGGTGGTGTTTATCTTCCACGGTCACGGCGGCAACATGAGGAACGCGGCGCGAAGCTTCGCCATGCACCAGCATTGGCCAGAGGCCATCGCCGTGTATCCGCAGGGCCTGAACACGCCGGGGCGCCTCACGGACCCGGAGGGCAAGAAGCCTGGCTGGCAAAGCGGCGTCGGCGCGCAGGAGGATCGCGACCTGAAGTTCTTTGACGCGCTGCTCGCGAAGCTGAAGCAGGACTTCAAAGTGGATGCCAAGCGCATTTACTCCACCGGACACTCCAACGGCGGCGGGTTCACTTATCTCCTCTGGGCGGAACGCGGGGATGTTTTCGCGGCGGTAGCGCCTTCCGCGTCAGCCGCGGCAGGACGTCAGGGAGAGAAACTCAAGCCCAAGCCTGCGATGCACCTGGCGGGTGAAAAGGATCCGCTGGTAAAATACGAGTGGCAGAAGGCCACGATGGCCGCCGTGCGCAAGCTCAACGGCTGCGACGCGGACGGGAAGCCGTGGGACAAGCTCGCCACGGAGTATCCGTCCAAGACCGGGACGCCATTCGTGGCGTTCATTCATCCTGGCGGACACGAGTTCCACCGCGACGCACCTGCGCTCATCGCAAAGTTCTTCCAGCAGCATCCGGCCAGCCGGTAGGCCAGGCGGTCACTCCTTCGTCAGCACCTTCTCGAGCAACTGGTTCAGGCGGTTGAGCATCGTGCGCGGGTCTTCGAGCAGGCCCGCCGCGACGCGTGCGTTGTCCAGCACCTGCTCGGCGACGCTCACCGCCAGGGCGGCGTCCTTCTGCCGCATGGCTTCGAGACGCGTGATGATCGGGTGGGCAGGATTGATCTCCAGGTCGTGTTTCACCGGTTCATCCGCATCGCCGTCCTTCCGCATCGCCTTCATGATCCGGCGCATGTTGGCGGTCATGAACTTGTCGGAGTCCACCACCACGGCGGGACTTTCCACGAGCCGCTGGGAGGCGCGCACTTCGCCGACCTTGTCGCCGAGCGATTCCTTCAGCCATTGGGCGAGCGCCTTCGCCGCCTCTTCGGACAACGCGCCGTCCTTCTTCGGCTCGTTCACGTTGAGGTCCGCCTTCTCGGCAAGCTTCAGGGGCTTGCCCTCGAAGGTGTGCAGGTGGTCGGTCACGAACTCATCCCACGCGTCGTAGAGAAACAGCACCTCGAACTTGCGGTCGCGGAACACCTCGTAATACGGGCTGGCCTCGGCCGCCGCGCGGTTCGGCGCCAGCAGGCAGTAAATCTCCTTCTGCTCGGACGGCATCCGCTTCACGTAATCCGCGAGCGACGTGAGCTTGCCCTTCTCCGTGGTCGAGGACTCGAAGCGCAGCAGTTTGCCCAGCGCCTCCTTGTGCGTGAAATCCGTGACCACGCCCTCCTTCAGAAACCGCTGATACTCCCGGTAAAACTTGTCATAGGCCTCGGGGTCCTTGCCCGCCTGTTCATCAAGGAACTTGAGGAAGCGGGTCGTAAGCACCTTGTTCAGCTTCTGCATCAGCGAGGTGTCCTGCATCGTTTCGCGGGAGATGTTCAGTGGCAGGTCTTCGCTGTCCACGACGCCCTTGAGGAAGCGCAGCCACTCGGGGAACAGCCCCTTGGCCTTGGCCTGGATGAGCACCTTGCGGCAGTAGAGGTTCACCTCGGAATCAATCCGGCCCATGCCCAGCGTCTCGAAGTTCCGCTGCGGCACGAAGAGGAGCGCCTGGATCGCCAGCGGTGCGTCGGCGGTGAAGTGCAGGCGGAACGCGGGCTTCTCGTGATCGTGCCCGACGAACGTGTAGAACTCGTTGTATTCCTCCTCCTTGATCTCGTTCTTGTTGCGCGCCCAGATGGCCTGAACCGTGTTGAGCCGCTTGCCGTTCAGTTCGATGGGGAAGGGCACAAAGCTGGAGTAGCGCTGGATGATGCGCTCGGTGGTGGTGGCCTGGGCGAATTCCTTCGCGTCATCCTTCAGCTCCAGCGTGATCTTCGTGCCGCGCGGCAGATCGCCGGCCGGCGCGAGGTCGTAGCCGCCCATGCCCTCGCTGGACCACTGCCAGCCTTGTTCTTCGGGCACAAACGAACGACTCAGCACGGTCACTCTCTTCGCAACCATGAACGCCGAGTAAAAGCCCACGCCGAACTGGCCGATCAAGCCCACGTCCGGCTTCTTGTCCTCGGCGAGTTGCCGGAGGAACGCCTTGGTGCCCGAGTGGGCGATGGTGCCCAGGTTTTCCACGAGTTCCCCGTGCGTCATGCCCAGGCCGGTGTCCGTGATGGTGATGGTGCCCGCCGCCTCGTCCGTCGTGACGGCGATGGCTGGGGCGATTTCCGTTTGATGCACCGGTTTGCCGGCGGCCTGGTGGAACCGGAGCTTCTCGCAAGCGTCTGCCCCGTTGGAAATCAGCTCGCGCACGAAGATCTCTTTGTCCGTGTAAAGCGAGTGGATGACGATGTTCAGCAGTTGCTGAATCTCCGCCTGAAATTGATGCGATTCTGGTTGGCTCATAAGTTAAAAATCCGTAGCGAAGCCCGCCCCCGGCCGTCAAGAGGCTCGATGCGTGGCGGACCCGTGGCTGAGGTCGCAGGGAAACTACTTCCCAAACGCGATGACGTTCTTGATCCCGGTGGCTTTTCCGGTGAGGAGGTCGCGGAAGTTTTCCACGGGATGGCGCGCGGAGATGACCTTGGCCAGTGCCTGCGGCCAGCGCTTCTTAAATTCGCCGAGGTCGCGGATGGCAGCCTGGAAGGCGGCCTTGTCAGCGTTTACGGTGCCAATGATGACCTGGTTCTTCAGCACGAGGTTGCGCATGAGCTGGTTGCCCTCGAGCGTCACGTGGCCCTCCGGCCCGGGGATGCCGGTGAAGACGAACACGCCGTTGAGCCCCAGATGCATCATCACGTCAAACGAGGTCTTGGCCACGCCCACCGCTTCGTAAACGAGGTCGATGTTGCCGACGCGTTCGGCGAGCTGCGCGGGCGAGCACTCTGCGATGGAAATGTATTTCGCACCGAAGGACTCGACGAGCGCCGCCTTGTCATTGGGTTTGGGTGAACGGGAATAGACGTAGGTGTCGAAGCCATTCAGCACGCAGGTCATCGCGCCGAGGATGCCGATGGGGCCGGCTCCCAGCACAACGGCGCGCAGACCCTTGCCCTTGGGTTGGCCGGGTTCCTCGCATGCCCACGGGAGGCGTCTCTGCACATCCCAGACTTGCGCGAGGCCTTTCTCCGCGATGGTCAGCGGCTCGGCCAACACGGCGTAATCGCGCAGTTCCTTGGGCACGAGGGTGAAGTTCTTTTCGTCGTCCACGAAGAACTCCGTCATGAAGCCGTGGTGCTGGTTGATGCCGCGTTCATTGAACTTCCACGTGGCGCAGAAGTCCTGGCGGTCCGCTTGGCAGGGGCGGCAATCCGGGTCCGGGCATTGGCGGCGGACGGAGGGCACCACGAGATCGCCGACCTTGACGTGTTTCACCCCCGCGCCGACTTCGACGACTTCGCCGAGTGCCTCGTGCCCGAGGACCAGATACTCCGAGCCGGCCGGCGGCGCGCCATAAACGAACGTGCAAATCTCGCGGTCAGTGCCACAGATGCCCACGTCCAGCGTGCGGACCTTGAGCTGCGTGGGGCGGGAAATCTCGGGGTGGTCGTGTTCGAGCTGGGCGACCTGACGCTGGCCGGGGACAACGCCCACGGCGCGCATTTTGGGTTTCTTCATGTGCGGTTGGTTCGCCGCGCAGCAGGTTGGGCGGCGCGGTGCGGGAGGATATACGAGCGCGCGGAAGGCGACTCAAGCACAAGAGTTGCCCTTACCGGACAATCCACCCGCCGCCCACCACCAGATCTTCCTGGTAGAACACACACGCCTGCCCCGGCGTGATCGCGCGTTGGGCAACGTGCAATCGCACCGCCGCGCCGCCGTCAGGCATCGGCGTCACGGTCGCGGGCGTGCCGGGGTGGTTGTAACGAATCTTCGCAGTGACCTCGATGGTCGCGGGCGGCGTCTCGAAGGGAATCCAGTTGCACCGCTCGACGCGGAACTCGACGCGGTCGAGCATCGTCTCGTCGCCCACGATGACACGGTTGTTCGCGGCATCCAGCTCGACTACGTAAAGCGGCTTCGGCGCGGAGAGGCCGAGGCCCTTGCGCTGGCCGATGGTGTAGAACTCGATGCCGTCGTGCTCGCCGAGCTTGCGGCCGTGCACATCCACGATGTCGCCGCGATGCCGCGCGGCGAGCTTCGCCGATTCGAGGAACTTCCCGTAATCGTTGTCCGGCACGAAGCAGATTTCCATGCTCTCTTCCTTCTCGGCGGTTTTGAGCTGGCACTCGCGGGCCACGTCGCGCGTGTCGGCCTTGGTCTTGTCGCCGAGCGGGAACAGCGTGCGTTCGAGCTGCCACTGCTTGAGCGAGAAGAGGAAGTAGCTCTGGTCCTTGCGCGGGTCGCGGCCACGCTTGAGCAACGTTCGGCCGGTCGTTGCGCACTTTTCCGTCCGGGCAAAATGCCCGGTGGCGATGAACTTCGCCCCGAGCTGGTCCGCGCGATGCAGCAGCGTGCCGAACTTGAGCCGCTCGTTGCACATCACGCACGGGTTCGGCGTGCGGCCCGCTTTGTATTCCTCGGCGAAGTAGGCGATGACCTGCTTCTGAAATTCCGCCGACTCGTCCACGAGGTAGTAGGGGATGCCGAGCTGGTGTGCGACCGCGCGCGCGTCCTTCACCGCCTCGGGACCGCAGCACTTGTCCTCGGCGCGGTTCACGCAATCCTGCGGCCACAGCTTGAGCGTCACGCCCACGAGGTCGAATCCCTGCGCCTTGAGCAGCGCCGCCGCCGCGGACGAATCCACGCCGCCGCTCATGCCCAGCATCACCCGTGTTTTTCCGGTTTCCGACACGCGGCGGAACGTAGGTCGCGGGCGTGCGGGTGTAAAGAAGCGGGGTGGAAGTTAAGTGATCAGTATCCAGTAATCAGTGTTGGCCACCCGTCGCACATGGCCGATTGCTGAACAGTGATTACTCCCCTTGCCTCCGCTTCGTCGCCGCGCTCAACTTCCGCCATGCACGTCTATGACCACCCGACCTTCCACATGGCCTGCCAGCAGTTCGACCTCGTGGCGGACCGGCTGGACATCCCGGCGAACGAGCGTGACCGCCTGAAATATCCCAAGCGCGCCCTCACCGTCGCCGTGCCGGTGCGCCGCGATGATGGCAAGGTCGAGGTCTTCGCGGGCTACCGCGTGCAGCATCACCTCGCGCTCGGCCCGACGAAGGGCGGGATGCGTTATCATCCTGACGTGACCGTGGGCGAAGTCGCCGCGCTGGCGATGTGGATGAGCTGGAAGTGCGCGCTGATGAACCTTCCCTATGGCGGCGCGAAGGGCGGCGTGGCCTGTAACCCCTCGCAGATGTCCGTTGGCGAACTGGAGCGGCTCACGCGGCGCTTCACGCAGGAACTGGTTTCCTTCATCGGGCCGCAAATTGACATTCCCGCACCTGACCTCGGCACCAACGAGCAAGTGATGGCCTGGATGATGGACACCTATTCCGTGCACGCAGGCCACGCCACGCCGGCCGTCGTCACCGGCAAGCCCGTGGCCATCGGCGGCTCGCTGGGCCGGCGCGAGGCCACCGGGCGCGGCGTCAGCTATCTCGCCAACCGCGCGATGGACACCATCGGCCTCAACGCCAGCCAGGCGACCGCCGTTGTCCAAGGCTTCGGCAACGTCGGCTCCGTCGCCGCGTATTCCCTTGCGCGCTACGGCGTGAAGATCATTGCCGTTAGCGACGCCTTCGGCGGCACGTTCAACGCACGCGGGCTGGACCTCGGCAAGTTGCAGGAGCACGTCGGGCGCACGAAGTCCGTCACGCACTTCCCCGGTGGCGAGGACATTTCCAACGCGCAGTTGCTCATCACCCCGTGCGACATCCTCGTGCCCGCCGCGATGGAGCGGCAAATCACCGCCGAGAACGTGGGCAAAATCCAGTGCCGCATCCTCGCCGAGGGCGCGAACGGCCCGACCACGCCGGAGGCGGACCTCGTGCTGGACCAGCGCCCGGACATCTTCGTCATCCCGGACATCCTCTGCAACGCGGGCGGCGTGGTGGTGAGCTACTTCGAGTGGGTGCAGGACTTGCAGAGCTTCTTCTGGGGCGAGACGGAAATCACCGACAAGCTCTTCCGCCTGCTGGAGAATGCCTTCACGCAGACGCTCCACCTGAGCCGGAAGCAGAATATCTCGATGCGCATGGCCGCGCTCTCGCTGGGCGTCAACCGCGTGCGCGAGGCCAAGCGGCTGCGGGGGCTGTTTCCGTGAGAGAGGCGCCGGGGCAGGGGAAATGGGACAAAGCGCACGCTGTGAATTGGTGAGCCAAGCGGCTGCAGTCTATCAAGGAGTTAGGCACCCTATTTTGGTGTGGGCTGCTTGTCTGCTTGAGTGAACTGGTCTTCAGGCCCGACAAAGAAGCTCTCGAATTTTCTCTCCACATTCCCTGTCTGCGTGCAGCCAGTAGAGCTACCCCAGATAAGACCTCCACCACCGGATACAGTGCTTGGAATCGCGATGCGAGCCTTGCCCACATAAAAGTATTCAACTTTGGCCCACCCATACTGAAGTGGCGAACTTGTGCAAAGCCGTCCATCACGGCCAATCTCGAAAACCAGCTTGCCGTCTCGCTTCATAAGAGGCGGGCAATTCGTCCTGCCGAACTCAATCAGAATCCAACCTGTAAATCCCTCGGGAATCTCGTAAACGCAGGCGGTCCGCGCCTTCTTACAGCCACACAAAGCGAATGCGAAGGCCAGAGACACAAGTAGCGCTTTCATGGATGCCTAACTGGTGATAGAGGGCTTGAAGTCTTTCACGGCTTTTGTGGAGAACCTATTGCGGGCCGTAATCCATTGTCCAGCGGAGCGTTCGACGCTGATGGCTTCCACAGGGTGCCTTATTCCTGCCATGCTACCCTTGTTCTAAAAATTCTTCCCTTACGGCGGCGGGGCGGCCACGGGAGCAGGCGAAGCAGGATTCTTTACCACCAGTTCCTCGGGCAGAATCACCACAGCGATGCGTCGGTTCTTCGCACGGCCCTCGGGTGTGGCGTTGTCCGCCACGGGATGAAACTCGCCGTAGCCGAGCGCGCCGAGTTGTTTGGGGTTCACGCCCGCTTGCTCGTGGAGGAAGCGCACCGCTGCTGTGGCCCTCGCCGTGGAGAGTTCCCAGTTGCTCGGGAAGCGGCTGCGGGCCGTCGCGCGGATGGGCACGTTGTCCGTGTGGCCGATGACGTGGATCGCGCGGTTCGTGTGCGCGGCCAGCACGGCGGCCAACCGGCGGAGGATTTCCTGTCCCTCCGGCTTGAGCGCGGCCTCGCCGGAGTCGAACAGCACATGGTCGAGGATGTTGACCGTGAGCCGGCCCTGAAGCTGCGAGATGGTGATGTCCTTGGACTGGAGCGCGGCGCGCATCTCCTCTTCCAGCGTGTTCTTGGTCTTCGCGGTGGCTTCCATCTCCTTCTCGGCGGCGGCGAGCTTTTCGCGGAGCTCGGTGGCATCGGACTTGGACTCGTCGAGGTCGGCCTTGAGCGCAGCCGCTTGGGCGGCGTTTTGCTCGGCGGCCTTGCGCGCCTCTTCCAGCGCGGCTTGGGCGGCGGCGAGTTCCGTGCCGCGTTGGCGCAATTGCCAGCCAAGCGCGCCAAGGAGGAGCAGCGCGGAGAGAATCGAGGGGACAATCCAGGTGCTCTTCGGCATGGGCGCAAGCTAACGGCGGGCCGGGACGCGGCAAGTGGGAAGTGTTTCGCCGTATTGCAGTGGTGTCCGCAACCGGCTACGCTTTCCGGTGTTGAAGCCAGCAGCATGAGCATGACCGCGCGCGCGAAATCCCTTGGATGCCTCCTCGGCCTGTGCGCGTCCGCGCTGGTCGCCGGCGCGGACGTGGCCGGGGACTATAAGATCATCCTCGAGCGCAATCCCTTCGGGCTGAAGCCGCCTCCGCCGCCTCCGCCGCCGGCCACCAACGCCCCGGTCGAGACGCCGACGGCTTACAAACTTAGCGGCATCACCGCGATCTTCCGGCCGCCGCGCGCGATGTTCGTCAACCAGCCGCCCGGCAAGCCGACCCCGGAATATCTCAGCCTCTCGGAGGGACAACGGCAGGGCAGCCTCGAGGTGCTGCCCGGCGGCATTGACGTGAAGGCCGGCACGGTGAAGGTCAAAATCTCCGGCGAGGAGCGCACGATGTCCTTCGAGAAGGACGGGCTTAAAGGTCCGTCGGGGCCGGCCATCGCGACGGCTCCCGGCGTGCCCGTGCCGATGGTCGCACCCGGCTTCAATCCCGTGCCCGCCACGCCCGGCGGCAGCATGGTTGCGCCCGCGGGCATGCCGTCGCCCCAGCTCAACTATCCGCAGGCCCCGGTCGCCCCGACGGCCAGCCCCGCTGTCATGCCCGTGCCGGTGCCGGGCGGCACGACGCCGGTGCGACCCGTGCGCACCCCTGTCACTTCGATTCCGCTAACGCAGCAGAACGCAACTTCACCCCCACCCGCGCCGAACGTTGATCCCGTGGAACAAACGGTGCGGATGGAGATCCAGCGCAAACTAGATGAGCGGAGAGTCAATGCCGGCGAACTGCCGCCGCTGCCGCCCACGGATTTGACGGGGCGCTGATGTGGACTGCTTTGCGCCGGGAAAACTCCCTCGATCATTGAAGAAACAACCTCTCCATTCGTCAGCCGCTTTCACATGAACCAACGCAACCACCTCCGCTACGCTTCGCAAATCCTTTCCCTGGCAGCCGGGCTTGCCTCTCTCTCCGCGCGGGCGGATGTCAAACTGCCCGCCATTTTTGGCGACCACATGGTTCTCCAGCGCGATCAGAAAGTCCCGGTCTGGGGCTGGGCTGACGAGGGTGAGCTGGTAGTCGTGCAGTTCCGCGATCAGGTCGTCCAGACCCGCGCTGCCAAGGACGGCAAATGGTCCGTAAATCTGGCCCCGATGAAGGCCAGCTCGACCGGCAAGGACTTCCTCGTGCTGGGCAAGAACCGGGTGGAGCTCAAGAACGTCGTCGTGGGCGAAGTGTGGTTTTGCTCCGGCCAGTCGAACATGGAGTGGAGCATCCGCCAATCCAAGGACGCGACGCAGGAAATTGCCGCGGCGAACAACCCGCGCATCCGTCATTTCAAGGTGCCCCACGTCACGGCGGACAAGCCCCAGACCGAGGTAAAGACACAGGGCGGCTGGCAGCCCACCACGCCCGAGGTGGCAGGCGGCTTTACGGCCGTGGGTTATTTCTTTGCGCGCGAAATCCAGAAGAAACTTGATGTGCCCATCGGTCTCATCGGCTGCAATTGGGGCGGCACGCGCATCGAGCCCTGGACGCCGCCGGTCGGATTTCAGTCGGTCCCCGCGCTGAAGAGCATTTCGACCAATCTCAACGCCTTTCCGCAAAAGGCCGCCAACGGCGCCATCAACCATCAGTCAGCGCTCGCCATCTACAATGCGATGGTTCATCCCATCGTGCCGTTCGGCATCCGGGGCGCGCTCTGGTATCAGGGCGAATCCAACAACGGCGAGGGAATGCTTTACCACGAGAAGAAGAAGGCGCTCGTCCAAGGCTGGCGCAGCATCTGGGGGCAGGGGGTGTTCCCGTTCTACTACGTTCAGCTCGCACCGTTCTTCTACGGCACCAACCGCACGGAGCACCTGCCCGGGATCTGGGAGGCGCAAACTGCTTCGCTCTCCATCCCGAACACGGGAATGGCTGTGACCACGGACATTGCGACCGTCCGTGACATCCACCCGCCGAACAAACAGGAAGTGGGCCGCCGCCTCGCGCTCTGGGCGCTCGCCAAGACCTACGGCAAGCCCGTCACCAGCCACTGTGGTCCGTTGTTCTCGGGCGCGAAATTCCAAGACGGCAAAGCCACCCTCAGCTTCAGCCATGTGGACGGCGGTCTGAAGGCTCTGGATGGCAAGCCACTCACCTGGTTCACCATCGCTGGCGAGGACAAAAAGTTCGTTCCCGCCAAGGCGGAGATCGTCGGCAAACAGGTCGTGGTCAGCGCGTCCGAGGTCAAGAAGCCTGTGGCCGTGCGCTTCGGCTGGAATCAGATTGCCGAGCCAAACCTAGCCAACGCAGCGGGCCTGCCTGCCTCGCCCTTCCGCACGGACAAGTGGAGCGAGGCGACCATGCCCGTCGTGGCTGTGCCGGCACCGCCGGGTAAAAAGTAGCCCGTCATGCGTCACCTGCTCCTTTGTCTGCTGGTTTGCGTGTTGCCGCTGGCCGCGTGCAAGCGCAAGCCCACCAACCCTGCGCCGCCCGAGGCTCCGGCCGCCCCGCCCAACCCCGAGGTGGATCTGAAGGCGCTCAACGAGGCAGTGCGCGCCCACGTGATGGGCTTGGCCAAGGAGCCTGCGGTGATTGAAGACGTGGTCAAGGCCGGCTTCCTCAAGCGCCTGCCTACACCCCCGCCCGGAAAGAAATACGTCCTCAGTCCTGACCGGACTGCTGCGCTCCTGGTGAATCAATAGCCGGGAGCGGTCACTTGTCCCACAAGGCCCCTCCGCTGCCGCGCGGCTGATCAAAGCCAATCTGGCTGCTTCTCATCGCTTCGGCGTGGCCGTCCACCATCCCGACGGTTGCCCGGTCATTGTGTCGGTTTACCAGCCGGGTGCGGTCGGGAAAGGTGCCAAAGTAACCTGGTGGGGCGGCGGTTGGGGCCAGCCAAAACGCGGCGTTGCCGGTCGGGCTGGCTTCGTCCGAAACCCATCGGTCCGGATTCATCTCAGTCATTTGAGCTGCGGTGATGAACGCGCTGTCGCCGAAGATGACCGTCCCGGAGGGTTGGGTGACTTGGGTGACCAGATGAACTGGGTTCCCCGGCTGGTAGGACGCGCCCAGCTCAGGGTAGGACATGCCCAGCCCGAAGGAGGCATCACCGCGGTTGACGAACTTGTAGCCAGCGCACTGGTAGCTCTTCCGGGTGCCGCCCAGGAATGGCCGGAGAAAATCCTGCCACCACACCGCCTGGTTTCCTCCGATGCTGTTGGTGAAGATCACCACTCCTGCCGGCATGGGTTGGTTGGTGCTGATGAGCTTGGTGATCTTCGTCTCATTGTCGTCGGAATACATCGCGGAAGCGAACGCAACCTGTCGCAGGTTGTTCAGGCAGTTGGCGCCTTTGGCCTTCTCCTTTGACTTGGCCAGAGCCGGAAGGAGCATTCCGGCGAGGATGGCGATGATCGCGATGACCACCAGCAATTCGATCAGTGTAAAGGCGGCTTGGCCGGGACGGCTTGGAGGAGTCGCTGAGCGCGGAGTGTTCATGGCCGGGTGAAGCGGTTCTGATTTCCGACCTTCGGACAGTCTGCCCGTGGCTCTGCCCGGTCAATGGTTTTTATCGGCCGGCGGTTGCGCTGGGAGCGGATTTTCGACAAACTTTCGCATCACCAAAGATGCGTGCACTTCAACTCCTCATCGCCCTGACCAGCGCGTTTGTCGGGCTCGCGGCACCCGGACCGAAGGCCGACGTGGATTTTGGCCGCGATTTGCTGCCGATTTTATCGGAGAACTGTTTTCACTGCCATGGTCCGGACGAGAAGACCCGCGAGGCCAAACTGCGCCTCGACACGAAGGACAGCCTGCTCCGCACGCAGAAACCAATCGTGCTGCCCGGCAAGGCAACGCAGAGCGAACTCTTCAAGCGCCTCGTCACGAAGGACTCGGACGACCTCATGCCGCCACCGAAGAGCAAGAAGACGCTCACGCCCGCGCAGATTGAGACGGTGCGGCGGTGGATTGACGCCGGCGCACCCTACGCGACGCACTGGGCTTTCACACCTCCGGTGCGGCCGGTGGTGCCCAAAATCGCCAATCGCCAATCGCCAATCGCCAGTCCGCTCGACGCCTTCGTGCTCGCACGCCTGGAGAAGGAGGGCCTTCGCTCCTCACCCGAGGCCGCGCGCGAGACGCTCATCCGCCGCGTGACCCTCGACCTTACCGGCCTTCCGCCCACGCCCGCCGAGGTGGACGCCTTCCTTGCGGACAAATCGCCCAAAGCTTACGAGACCGTCGTGGATCGTCTGCTCGCCTCGCCGCGTTATGGCGAGCGGATGGTCTGGGAATGGCTCGACGCCGCCCGTTATGCGGACTCGAATGGCTACCAAGGTGATCAGGAGCGCACCATGTGGCCGTGGCGCGATTGGGCGGTGAAGGCGTTCAATGACAACCTGCCGTTCGACCAGTTCACCGTCTGGCAGCTCGCCGGTGATTTGCTTCCCGACGCCACGCGCGACCAAAAGCTGGCCACCGGCTTCCTGCGCAACCACATGATCAACGGCGAGGGCGGGCGCATCTCGGAGGAAAACCGCATCGAGTATCTCTTCGACCAGGCTGAGACCGTCGGCACCGTCTGGCTCGCCGCGACGATGAACTGCACGCGCTGCCATGATCATAAGTTCGACCCCTACACGATGCGCGACTATTACGGCCTCGTCGCGTTCTTCAACCAGACGCCCGTCACTGGCGGCGGAGGCAGTCCACAGACCGCACCCGTGATGGACTTCACCACGCCTGAGCAGGTCGAGAAATTGAAGGCGCTCGGCGAGGACGTGAAGCGCCTTGGCGATGCCGTGGACAAGCTGGAACTCACTGTCTTCCCGCGCCCCCAGGGCAAGCCGTCGTCCGATTCGCCCGGCGTGAAGGATTACCCCGCCGAGCCATTTGCTGCGCTGAAGCAAAAGGGAGCCGTGCGGAACATCACGCAACTGCGCGGACTCGCGAAATTCCGCGCCGACAAGGAACCGCGCGACTACGCGCAACTGCTCAACCAACTCATCAAGGCGATGGAGGCACGCGATGACTTCAACAAGGCCATCCCGCGCGTGATGGTGATGGAGGACATGAAGCAGCCGCGCGACACTTTCATGCTCGTGCGCGGTGCCTACAACAAGCCGAGCGAGAAGACGACGGCGGCGTTTCCCGCCGCATTGCAGACCGCAGCTCGGATACCACAGACCATAGGACCGACCAACCGGCTCGACCTCGCCCGCTGGTTGGTCGCGCCGGAGAACCCGCTCTCCGCCCGCGTCACGGTGAACCGCTTCTGGCAGCAGTTCTTCGGCACCGGCCTCGTGAAGACGGCCGAGGATTTCGGCGTGCAGGGTGAGAAGCCGTCACATCCCGAGCTGCTCGACTGGCTCGCCACGGAGTTTGTCCGCACCGGCTGGGACGTGAAGCAGCTCGTCCGCACCATCGTGACCAGCGCGACTTACCGGCAGTCATCCAAAGACGCGCCGCTCGCTGTCGAGGTTAGGCGGCGAACGGGTTCGGACACGCTGTATCAACTCGACCCGGAGAACCGCCTGCTGGCCCGCGGCCCGCGCTACCGCCTGCCTTCGTGGATGCTCCGCGACCAGGCACTCGCCGCCAGCGGCCTGCTGGTCGAGAAGCTCGGCGGTCCGCCGGTGAAGACCTACCAGCCGCCCGGCATCTGGGAGGAGGCCACCTTCGGCAACAAGCGCTACGTGCAGGACAAGGGCGAGGCGCTCTATCGCCGCAGCGTTTACGTCTTCTGGCGGCGCATCATCGGTCCGACGATTTTCTTCGACGTGGCCGCGCGCCAGACCTGCGCCGTGAAGACGCCGCGCACGAACACTCCGCTTCACGCCCTGGCGACGCTCAACGACACCACCTACGTCGAGGCCGCCCGTGCGATGGCCGAGCGGGTGTTACTCACCGGTGAGGCGACCGATGCCGCGCGGTTGGAACACGCCTTCCGCCTCGCCACCGCCCGCCGCCCCAGCGCGATGGAGAAGCAAGTGCTCACCGCCAGCCTCACCCGGCTTCGCGCGCAATACTCGGGCGACAAGGAAGCGGCCTTGAAACTCCTCACCGTCGGCGAGTCCAAGCGCAACGAAACACTCGACCCCATCGGTCACGCCGCGTGGACCGGCCTGTGCAGCCTGTTGCTGAACCTGGACGAAGTGATCACCAAGGAATGACCGGGCTTTCCCGCTAACTCGGACACGACAGTCTTCTCGGTCATGGTGACGTGCGAGCACGTCGTGGAATACACCGACGGCACGACGAAGACCGAGCCCAAGGCGCAGTCCTTCGTCTTCTTCAAGACAGAGTTCGGCGAGTGGACCTTCCGGTTCAAAGGGAACAATTAACCCGACAGTGGCTTGGCCAGGGTCCGGCCCATCCGCGATGGGCTGCCGCGCAAAGTCACTCTTCCCGGGCCCGGTGCACTCCGTTACCCTCGGTTCACCGATGGCTTTCTACATGCTCATCCAGTGGGTCTCGCTGGTGCTGGCCGGAGCTGCGCTGGTGATCCTGCTGGGATTGGTCGCCTTGCAGGCCATCCGCAATCGGCGCACTCGCTACGAGTCCACGCGTCGCGAGTCGTTGCTGAAGCTGGCGCTGGAATACATCGAGGAGCCGCAGTTTTTGCCCGCCTTCAAGGCGCAGCTAAAGCCTGACGACCAGCGCCTGCTGGTGCAGCTATTTGCCGAGTTGCTGCCCAAAGTGCGCGGCGATTTTGCCGAGAAAGCCGTGCTTCTCATGCGCGAGATGGGCCTGCGGGACCGCTGCCTCGCGCAGTTGCAATCGCGCAAGTGGTGGAAGCGCGCCGATGCCGCCGCCGTGCTGGGATGGTTTGCGGAGCCACAGGTCATCGCCGGGCTGGAGCACGCGCTGGATGACCCGGAGGTGGAGGTGCGGCTCGAAGCCGCGCGTGCGCTGACGCGCCTCAAGGCCGTGAAGTCCGTCGCGGGTCTGGTCGCGCGGCTTGCGGTCGTGGATGCCACCCATTCGCTCGGCGTGAAGGAGATTTTCCGGTCGCTCGGGGCCGGCGCGGTCACGGAACTGATGGGAGTCCTTGAAAGCGACGTGCCCGAGCAAGTGAAGACCCTCGCTGCGGATGCTCTGGGACATATCGGCGATCCGCGAGCCGTGCCCGCCCTGCTGCGGTTGTTTCAGCAGCCCGGAAGTCCGGATGGCGACAGCGTGCGGCTGCACAAGGCTCGGCGGGGTCGCCCTTTCACCGAGCGCAGCCAGCCTGCCAACGCCTCGGTCGCCCTGCGGTTGGCCGCAGTGCAGGCGTTGAGCGTGTTGGTGGATCCGCGTGCGCTGGATGCCGTCCTTGCTGCCCTGGAGGATCCGGTCTGGGAGGTGCGCGCGCAGGCGGCGCATTGCGCCAGCCAGCTGGGTTCGCCCGCAGTGATTCCCCGGCTTGAGAGCCTGCTGCAGGATGAGCATTGGTGGGTCCGTTTCCACGCCGCCGAGGCGCTGTTCAGACTGGGTGAGCTTGGCCGGCAATCGCTGCGCAGGGCCGCGCGCGGAGTTTCCACCCGCGCTGCGGAGATTGCTGCCGGGCTGCTGCGGGAAAAGGGGATGGCGGTGTGATGCGAACATCTGGGAGCAAGATCACGAGCATGATGATGAAAAGGCAAACGGTGCTGCGTGGATCCTCCCGTCCTCCTGCTCACTGTCTCGATCCTGAATTCGCTCCTGCCCATCGCCCCGCATGACGCTCGTGTGGGCCATCGTCAAATTGATCAACGGCTGCGTGCTCGCGCTGCTGCTGGTGCAGAGCATCATTTACCTGGCGCAGCTTTACGTCGCGTTCCTTGAGCTTCGCCAACATCGGCGTCGCGCGTCGCGCTCGGATCCCTGGTGGATGCTCACCAGCGGAGTGGCGCTGCCCATTTCCATTCTTGTGCCCGCGCACAACGAGGAGGAGACCATTGTCGAGAACGTCCGATCCATGCTGGCGCTGCATTACCCGGATTTCGAGGTCATCGTCATCAACGACGGGTCCCAGGATCGCACGCTCGAAGTGCTCATCAAGGCCTTGGAACTGCATAAGATTGGCCGCGTCTGGCATGCCGAGGTGCCGCACCAGCAAATCCGCGGCCTTTACGGCAGCCCACGGCATCCCCGCCTGCTCGTCGTGGACAAGGTCAATGGTGGCAAGTCTGACGCGCTCAATGCCGGCATCAACCTCTCCCGCTTCCCCATCTTTTGCGCCGTGGACGCCGACTCGCTCCTCGATCACGATTCGCTGCTTCAGGTGATGCGGCCATTCATCGAGGAGCCGGAGGAAATGGTGGCTGTGGGGGGGCGCATCTGCATCGTGAACGGCTGCACAGTGAAAGCCGGGCAGGTGGTGGACGTGGCGCTGCCCGCGCGGCCGCTGCCGCTCCTCCAGAGCATCGAATACATCCGCGCCTTCCTCATCGCGCGCCTGGCGTGGAGCCGCCTGGGCGCGATGCTCATCATCTCCGGTGCGTTCGGTTTGTTCCGGCGCAGCGCCGCCGTGCAGGTCGGCGGCTACAGCCACGACACCGTGGGCGAAGACATGGAAATCGTGGTGAAGCTACACCGGCATTTCCGCGAGCGGAACCAGCCGTATCAGATGCGCTACGTGGCCGACTCGGTGTGTTGGACGCAGGCTCCTGAGACCCTGGCGGTGCTGCGCCGTCAGCGCACCCGCTGGCAGCGCGGGATGATGCAGTCGCTGGCCAAACACCGCGAGATGGTCTTCAACCGGAAGTATGGTCCGGTGGGCACGCTGGGCATGGGCTACTTCTTTCTGTTCGACATCATTGGCCCCATCGTCGAGCTGGCCGGTCTGGTGCTGGTGCCGTTCTCGTTTTACGTGGGCGAGGTTACGCCGCAGTTTTTCATGGCGTGGCTGGCGCTCTCCTTCACCTATGGCGTGTTCCTCAGCGCCAGCTCGCTGCTGTTGGAGATGATGGTCACGCGCACCGCGCGCGCCCGCGACCTGGCGCTGCTGGTGATGAGCTCGGTGCTGGAAAACTTCGGCTACCGGCAGCTCAACAACCTTTGGCGGTTGGAGGGCATCTGGCAGTTTCTTACTGGCAAGCAGGGCTGGGGCGCGATGCAGCGGACGAAGTTCCGCCGTTCCCACACAAAGTGACGGGCGAGCCTGCCAACCGTGTCCCCACCACCGGGGTCACTTTTTGCCCAGGACTTCCTTGAGCTTGTCGGAAGCTTCCTTGCCGGCGGCGAGCTTCTGGCGGACGAGCTTGTAGGCCTCGGACGCGCGCTTCTGGCCCTCGGTGATCTGCCATGGGCTCATCAGGCGCATGACCTTGTCGCGGGCCTCGACCGCGCGTTGATAGCCGAACGCGCCCACGAGGTTATACCACTTGTAGGCCTCCACGTAGTCCTGCGCCACGCCGCGGCCCAGCTCATGGCAGGTGCCAAGCCGGAACTGCGAGTCCAGGTGCGCCTGCTCGGCGGCCTTGGAATACCACTTCACCGCTTCCGCGTAGTCCTGTGGCACGACCTGGCCGGCCTCGTAGAACTGGCCCAAGCGAGCCTGCGAGTCAGCGATGCCCGCCTCCGCGCTCAGACGATACCATTTTACCGCCTCCTGCTGATCCTGCGCCACGCCCAAGCCGAGGTCGCAATACTGCGCAAGCCGGGCCTGCGCTTCGGCCATGCCCTGCTGGCCGGCCATGCGGAAATACTTCGCGGCCTCGGCGAAGTCTTGCAGCGTCCCCAGCCCGCGATCGATGCACCGGCCCAGCCGCGCCTGCGCCTCGGCATGGCCGGCGTCGGCGGCCTTGCGATACCACGCGACGGCCGCCGGGTGGGACTGCAGCACGCCGCGGCCAAACTCCGTGCAGTAGCCCAGGCGGAACTGCGCATTCGGCTCGTTTTGGTCGGCCGCGAGCCGATACCAGCCCGTTGCCTCGGTGAAGTTGTGCGCGACGCCCTCGCCGGTCTCGAAGCAGAAACCGGTAAAAAACTGCGCGCTGGCGTGGCCGTTGTCGGCAACGGTGCGGTAGAGCGAGTAGGCGCGGTTGACGTCCCGTTCGACTCCGAGGCCTTGCCGGAGCAGTTGGGCGAGCAGGAACTTGGATTCCAGGTGGCCCTGCTCGGCAGCGGCGTGGAAGCATTGCGCGGCCTTCGCATAATCCTGGGCGATGCCGTGACCGTGCTGGTAGCAAACGCCGAGCTTGTGCTGGGCGCTGACGTTGCCCTGGTTCGCTGACTGCAGGAACCAGCGGGCGGCGGTCACTTGATCATGCACCACGCCTTGGCCTTTTTGGTAGAGACAGCCGAGGGCGTATTGGGCGGCGGCGTTGTTGCGGTCGGCGGCGCGCTGATACCAGCGGGCGGCCGCGCCGTAATCCTGCGGCACGCCTTCGCCGAGCTCATACTTCGTGGCGAGCGTGAACTGTGCCCCCACATGGTCCTGTTCCGCAGCCTTGTGGAACCAGACGATGGACTCCGCGTAGTTCTGCGGCACGCCCTGGCCGCGAGTGCACAATTCGGCCAGCGTGAATTGTGCCTCGGGATGGCCGTTCTCAGCGGCGAGCTGGATCAGCATGCCCGCCGCGACGAAATCCTGGGGCGCGCCATCGCCCACGAGATACTTCTGGCCCAAGGCGTATTGTTCCACCGGGCTGGCCTTCTGCGCCACGCCCATCAGCGATTCGGTCTCCTCAAAAGCTGGTGCGACAACCGGTTCGGGCGCGGGGGCGGGCTGCGGCGGGATGAAGGTGGGTTCGGTGAACACCGGCGAGGGCATCGGCGCCGGGGCCGGGGCAAACTGTTGCGCCCGGATAAAAGCGGTCCCAGAGCTGGCCGGAGCCGGCGAGGCTTGAACGGGTTGGGCCACGGGAGCGGGAGGTGTATATGCCGGAGGCGGCTCGGGCGCAGGCATGGCGAAGACGGGGCGCACGGGTTCCGGCGCGGGCGCGGGTGGAGGGACGGGCTCCGGTTGGGAGACCACCGGGATGGGGGCCGGCTCCGGTTCGGGCGCTGGCATCGGGGCGGGCTCAGCAGCCGGGGCGGGTGCTGGAGCCTCCGCAGAGGTCTCGGGCTGCTTGGGCTGCTCTGCAGGGGCAACTTCGACAAACGGGGAAGGCTCGGGGGCGGGCTGGGCCTTGGTTGCCACTACCGTCTCAGCCTCTGGGTCGACGTCTCCCTTGGTCAGGTCCTGGAGTGCTGCTTTGGCCTCGGGGTCACCTTGCGCGGCGGCGCGGCGATACCAGGCTATGGCCTCGTCCTTATTCTTTGGCACGCCCTCGCCGATCTCGTAGCAGTAGCCCAGATTAAACTGTGCGGCCGCGTTGCCTTGGAGTGCTGCCTGCCGATACCACTCAACCGCCTGCGTGTAATCTTGTTCCACCCCTTCACCGCGGTGGTAGTGCGCGCCCAGGGCAAACTGCGCTTCGGGCAGGCCCTGCTCGGCGGCGCGACGAATCCACTTAACCGCCGTCTCGTAGTTGGGTTGGCCCATGACGCCGTTGACGTAGGCAATCCCGAGATCGAACTGCGCATTGGCGTCGCCGGCTTCGGCGTCGGCGACCATTTTGGCCTGCGGGTCATCAGCCGCCGGGGATGTGGTGGCTGCGAAGGTGGGCGCAGGTATCGCGGTGGGAGCGGATTCCTGCGGCGGCAGGGAAAACGTCGGGGCGACGGGCTCCGTTGGCAGGATTGGCGTGGGTTCAGGTGCCGACTCGATTGGCAGCTTCGGGGCCGGTTCGGGAGCCGACTCGCGTGGCAACGGCGCGGCACCAGAAGAAGCGCTGCGTTGTTCCTTGGGAAAGGACTTCTCCAGTTCCACGATGGCCTGGCGGGCGTCGTCGTCGCCAGAGTCAGCGGCCTTGCGATACCAGACCAAGGCCTCGGAGGGATTCTTTTCCACGCCCTCGCCGATCTCGTAACAGTAGGCGAGATTGAACTGGGCGAGTGTGTGGCCCTGCTCGGCGGCCTTGCGATAAAGGCTGACGGCCTTTTCATAATCCGCCGCCACGCCTTTGCCTTGTTGGTAAAGCGCTCCGAGCAGGAACTGAGCGTCGGCATGGCCCCGTCGGGTTGCTTTTTCGAGGTAATCGGCAGCGAGGGAGTAATCCAAGGGCACGCCTTCCCCGCGCGTGTAAAGATGACCGAGCTGGTATTGGGCGTGCGCGTCGCCTTGTTGTGCCTTTATTTGGAGGGACTTGATGTTGGCGCTCGCCATGGGCGGATAGTTTGTTTTCGCAACCAGTGAAAGCAATCCCGAAATGGCGCGCGGCCATTGCCGCGTGCTCCGTCAACGCTCCGCTCCAACCTGCCCGTTCCCACTGCTCTGCTCCGCTCAGCGAAGCCGATCAATACTCGGGCTCCAACGGCGCGCGCGGCCGGTATTTCTTGGCCAGCGCGAGGGCGGCGTCCAACTTGCCCACGCCCTGCGTGCAGGTGGGATGGCTGAGGCTCGCGGCGGCCACGCACACGCCGGTGAGCAGGCACTTCTGCAGTTCCCAGCCTTCGTGCAGTCCGTAAAGCACCCCGGCGCAAAAGGCATCGCCCGCGCCCGCGCTGCCGGCGATGTATTTGGCCGGAAGGTTCAGCGAGGTCTGCCAGGAGTCCTTGCCGTCCCGCGTGCGGGCAAAGCCGCCCTCGGGGAAGTGGATGACCACCAGTTCTTTCACGCCGCATTGCAGCAGTGCCCCGGCCGCGTGCCGCAGGGAGACGGTGTCGAGCGTGCCGTCGGGCTTGCGGATCTTGAAGCCGGTGGTCTTGCCCGCCTCCAGCTCGTTCAGGATGCAGTAGTCCACGTGCTTGAGCGCGGGGGTTACGATCTTGGCGAAGCGGTCGCTGTCCTCGCTCACGGTGTCCACGCTGGTCTTGAGGCCGGCCTCCTGGGCGGCGGCGAGCAGTGCGGCGGCCTTGGTGCCAAACTTCTTGTCCTCCTTGTCCATGGCGTCGAGGAGCAGGAGGTAGCCGAGATGAAAGATTTTCGCCTTGGACTTGCTGAAATCGAGTTCCTTGCCATCCCACAACGCGTTCGCACCCCGGCAGTGGAAGAACGTGCGCACGCCCCCGGCCGTCTCGGTCATCACGTCGGTGTAGGATGTCGGCGCGTCGCCCGTGGCCCGGAGGAATTTGGTATCAATCTTGAGCTTCTGGCAGTGCTCCAGGATCTGGCTGCCGAAGGCGTCCTTGCCCACCAGACCCGCCGCTGCGAGCGGAAAGGGCGCGCCGAGCTGCGCGAGGTCCACCAGCACGTTGTAGGGTGCGCCGCCGGTGCCTTCGGACTGGCTGCTGATGTTGGCGAGCCGCTCGCGCTGCGGATACACGTCAATCATCTTGACCTGGTCAACAATCCAATTGCCGCCGGCCAGCAGGCCGCTGCGGTTGGAACCGGGTTTCGCTTTCATGATTACAGGCTGATGCGTCCGCTGCGCCTTAAGTAGCTCAGGGTGAGCGGGAGCGTAGCGGAATGGCGGGCGTTTTGTCTGCAAGAATTTGGCCGTCCCCCCCGCTGCAACGCGGAAGCCTCGGCACCCCGCCGGCTACCCGGACCGCGGCCGGCTATTTCTTTTTCCCGCCCTTGGCCGCCCCGCCGGCAACACCTTCCTTGACCGGCCAGTCCGGCGACTCCGTGCGCGATGCGGTGAACAAATCCTTCGCGTGGGCGACCAAGTCCGGCTTTTCCGCCGCGAGGTTTTGCTTTTCGCCGAGGTCATTCGCCACGTCGTAGAGTTCCACCGGCGCGTCCGTGCGCAGGAGCCGAATGGCCTTCCAACGCCCGTCCATCAGCACCGCCTGGTTGAACCCGCGCTCGTGGAATTCCCAATACAAATGCTTGTGCTTCGCCTGCTGCTCCGACTTCCCGAGCAGCGTTGGCACCAAGCTCAACCCATCCGTCGGCCCCGGCACTTTCGCGCCCGCCAGTTCGCACGCCGTTGGCAACAAGTCCGCGAACCAGCCGACGTGGCTGGACACGCCACCGGGCTTGATCTTCCCCGGCCACCGCGCGAGGAACGGCACGCGGATGCCGCCGTCGGTCAAACTCCGCTTCATGCCGCGCAACGGCCCCGACGGCTGGAAAAGTTCCGGCGTGTGCCCGCCCTCGTTGTGCGGCCCGTTGTCCGAGCTGAACATCACCAACGTGTGCTCCTCGAGCTTGAGCTTTTTGAGCAGCTCGAAGAGCCGCCCGATGTCCCGGTCCATGCGGGAAATCATCGCCGCCTGACCTTTGTTCTGCGGCGACCAGTCCTTGTCCGCATAAATCCCGAAGTCCGGCACCTCCTGTCCGTTCTTGAGGTCGCGGTTCGCCTCGTTGTTCGCGTGCGGCGTCGTCAGCGCGAAGTAGAGGAAGAATGGCCGGTCCTGGTTCTGCTCCACCCACTTCAACCCCTCCGCCGCAATGAGGTCGTGCGAATACTCCACCTTCTCGCTCGCATAGCCGACCCCGAACCGCTTCGCCACCGGATTGTCCGCGCTGCCGGGCGCGACCTTGTTCCGCAGTTTCACCTGCTCCTCCCCGCGCATCAGAAAGTCCGGGTAATAGTTGTGCGCGTGATGCTGGTTCGCGTAGCCGAAGAAGTAATCAAACCCCTGCCGCGTCGGCAAACCCACCGCCGCCTCGCCCTCGTCGCCGAGGCCCCACTTGCCGATGAGCGCCGTCGCGTAGCCGGCGGCCTTGAGCGCACGCGCCACCGTCATGTCCCCCGGCCGGAGCGACTGCGCCAGCGGATTGACCGCGCCCGCGTTGCCGCGCACCCGCGTGTGCCCCGTGTGCAACCCCGTCATCAGCACACTACGACTCGGCGCGCACACCGTGGACCCCGCGTAAAACTGCGTGAACCGCATCCCCTCCGCCGCCATGCGGTCCAAGTGCGGCGTCTGAATCAACTTCTGCCCGTAGCACCCGAGGTCCCCATAACCAAGGTCATCGGCGAGGATGAAAATCAGGTTCGGCTTCCGCTCGGCGGCGACGACGCCTGTCGCGACGAGCAAGCACAGGGCGATTAAACGGGTGAACAGCATGATGCCGGGAATGGAACCGAGGCCGAGCCAGCCAAGCCAGCCAATTTCGCCGTCGCCCATGCGCCACAACCGGCCGAATCGTCATTCAACTCCGTCAACCATCCACCTGAACCGGCTGTCCACCCAAAATAATCGGCCGCCCACGCAAAAGAATGAGCCACCCAGCGAAGAGAATGCCTCACCTAGCTGGGATAACGACAACCCAAGCCGGGAGAACGCCGACTCCAGCCGGGAGAATGACAACTCTAGTGACGAGAATGGCGCACATAGCTGGGAGAATGGCGATTCTAGTGCCAAGGTGGCGCACTCATCCGACTTTAAGGCAGTTTGGGACTGCTTGAGCAGTGTTTTTGGAAACCTCAACGGACTTTCAGCCTGCAGCCCAAGGTTGCCTAGTCACCGAGGCTACCTTGGGTGCGGGTCGACAAGGGAAACAACCCTGAAGTGGATGCATCCTGCCAGCGGGCCGGGCTGGAACCCCTTCAGGGTTCGGGGATTTTCCGGCCCGTGACCCAAGGTAGGCGTCGCGGTGCGCCGCCAACCTTGGGCTGAGTGATGCAATCCCGTCGGGATTGGGGAACAGCGTGGGGCGCGGCTGTGTCGCAGACCAGCCGCAGCGCGTGCGAACGACGTGGCTGGCTGCGGGTGGTGCTGCGCACACACCCGCGCTCCGAAGACAGGCAGGCGGACTGCCAGGCCTCCTCTCCCAGCGGGAAAGGAACGAGGTGAGGGAGAAAGGCCGCTGCGTTCTGCCGGCACAACCCAAATACTGCCGTGGTCACTTCGCCCGCCTTTCGGCGAGCTGACTTTCGACCACCAGCCAAGCAGCATCGATTTCCTGTTGCTCACTTTCGGTGGTGGCAAACTTAGAAAGGTGAGTGCGGACATGCTGACAGAGCTCACCCATCGCCTTTAGCAAACTGTCATCCTTGCGCTGCTCAAGTTGCATTCGCATCGCCTTCCCAAGAATCCACGCCTGTGAGTCATCAAATTCCCACGACTCCCGTTCTCTCCGCAGAAACTGATCAACGACCGGAAAGTAGAACGAAAATGCATCGGGTCCCATGAACATGAAATCTTCCTGATAGTTCAGCGGGTTTTCACAGAACTTTTGGTAGGCCTGCTCCAGATCAAGTCCACCGAAATGCTTCCATGCGCTTTGCGCGTCCAGACAGCCGTTCCAAGGGTCGAATTCTTTCTCGGTCGGCAAATCTGACGCCGCCGGTCTTGGTTCTGATTTGGCTATGGGTTTCACGCGACGGCCTCACTTCTTCTCCGGCAACGGCTGCACTTCCACGAGCTGGCTGGGCGCGGGCTGGAGCGCGGCCTTGTGCTTCTCCACGGCCGCAGTGATTTGCGCGAGCACCGCCGGATGGTTCGTGGCCACGTTGAAGGTTTCGCTGGCGTCCACCTTGAGGTTGAAGAGCAGCGGCGGGGTATGTTCTTCGTGCTTGGGTTGGCCGTAGGCGGCCTGGGTCATGAAATGGGCCTTGTAGTCGCCCACGCGCGCGGCCATCAGGCGCGTGCCGCGATAGAAGAAATAGGCGTCGCGCTGAACCGTGCCCGTGCCGAAGAGCAGCGGGCGGATGTCGAGACCGTCAATGGGGCGGTCGCTCGGCACGTCGGCGCCTGCGAGCCGCAGGCTGGTGGGAAAGAGGTCCATGGTGCTGGCCATGGTGCGCTGGACGGTGGGCTTGATTCGCCCCGGCCACCACGCGATGCCCGGCACGCGCATGCCGCCCTCCCAGGTGGAGCCTTTGCCTTCGCGCAGCAGCCCCGCCGAGCCGCCCTGCTGGTTCATGATGAGCCACGGACCGTTGTCGCTGGTGAAGAAGACGAGGGTGTTCTCGGCGAGTTTCTCCGCGCGCAAGGTGTCGAGGACCTTGCCCACGCTGGCATCGAGTTCTTCCACCACATCGCCGTAAATGCCGCGCGGGCTTTTGCCGGCGAAGTCCTTCGAGGCGAAGAGCGGCGTGTGCGGGAAGGTGTGGGGGAAGTAGAGAAAGAATGGTTTCGCCTTGTTGCGCTGGATGAACTTCACGGCTTCGTTCGTGTAGCGGCGGGTGAGCGTCGTTTGCTCGGCGGGGCGCTCGATGATTTGGTCGTCGCGGTATAGGGGCGCGTTCCACCACTCGGCGCGCTGCTCGGCGAGCTTGCCGGCTCCCTTGGGCGCGATGGGCGTGGGGTCCATGTCGTTCGAGTGCGGCAGGCCGAAGTAGAAGTCGAAGCCGTGCCGGCGCGGGTGGCCACCGGGGTTGAACTGCGGCACGCCGAGATGCCATTTGCCGATGCAGCCGGTGGCGTAACCTCGCGACTTGAGGGCTTCGGCCAGCGTGATTTCGCTGTCGGGCAACTGGCCAAGGGAGCGACTCCGCAGCACGCGGAACTGGTCGTGGCACATGCCGCTGCGAATCGGGTAGCGGCCGGTCAAAAGCGCCGCGCGGCTCGGCGTGCAGACCTCGGCGGCGGAGTAAAACTCGGTGAAGCGCATTCCTTCCGCCGCCATGCGGTCCAAGTGCGGCGTGCGGATGTTCGGATGCCCGTAACAGCCGAGGTCGCCCCACCCGAGGTCGTCGGCGAAGATGATGACGATGTTCGGGCGGGCGGGTTCCGCGGCCTTGGCCGACAGCACAAGGCACGCGGCAAACGCAGCAAGCAGGAGACGGAGCTTCATGCGGGGATAATTACCGGGAGCAGCGGCCCGGCGGAAGCGGGGAATTGTGCCGACGGTAAATCCCTTGCCGGGCCTAGGCGCGGCGGATGGCGAACGCTTCCTTCCGTGCGTTTATGCTGGCTTTGCGGGGTGCAATTATCCGGGCACAATCCGCACCACGCCGTCCGGCATGAGCTCCGCCAGCACGCTGGCCGTATCGCGTCGCAGACAAAGCGCCACGTCGTCGCGCAACTCCGGCAGTGCGAGGAGGCGGCGGGCGTTGCGGGCGCGCTGGACGGCTGCGAGCAAGTCGCCCTGGCCTTGACGGAAAATCTCCCGCGCCACCTGCGCCGAGTCAGCGACGTGGCCGCCCGCGAACCGCGCCCACACCGCGTCACACAGCGCGCCCGCGCCGAGCACGTCCTCGTAGGACGCCTCTTCGAGCGTGCCGGAGCAGACCACGAGCAATTTTTCCACCTGCTCGCGCGCCAGCCAGTCCGCCACGACGCCGAGGTTGGGAAGGCTCCCCACCAACACCCGCCGCGCGCCGCGACACGCCTGCAACGCCCGCGTCCCGTTCGTCGTCGTCATCGCGATGCTCCGCCCGCCGACGCGCTCGCGGGTGAACTCACGTGGCGAGTTGCCAAGGTCAAAGTCCACGCTGCCCGTCTGCGCGCGCAGAATGCGGACACCGTTGCGTTCCCCCGCCAGCAGCAAGTCCGGCCGCGCCTCCCGCAACGCCACGGCCTCGGCGATTTCGCAGACGGGGATGATTTCGCGCGCGCCGTTCGCCAGCGCCGTGACCATCGAGGTGGTGGCACGCAGCACGTCGAACACGACGCAGACGGTTTGGGACAGGTCGCGCTGGCGGAGCGCGGCGAACTCGGCCGGAGAAAAGGTGACTTCGAGCATGGGCCAGTAATCAGTGTTCAGTTTTCAGCATTCAGTGCCGAGACGTTCGCTCAACACGGTTTGCCGCAACGCCCAACTGAATACTGAACACGGAAAACTGAACACCTCATTCCTCCGGCCGCAGCGTGCGGACGTAGTGAAACAAATACTGCTGCGCGTAACCCGCGTTCGGCCCGAAGTGCGTGTTCGCGAACCGCTCCAGCCGCTTCGCCGACGGCCGGCGACGCGGGAAATACAGCTCCGTCAACGCGCGGCGCACCCATACGTCCACGGGGAAGGCGTCCTGCTTCCCGTAGGCGAAGAGCAGCATGCAGTCGGCAATCTTTCGCCCCACGCCGTGCAGACCCATCAGCGCCGCGCGGGCTTCGGTGGTCGGCAGCTCGTGCAGATGAGCCAGGTCCAGTTCGCCACTCGCCACCGCCTTGGCCGCTGCCAACACGAACGGCGCGCGGAAGCCCATCTTGCACCCGCGCAATTCGGATTCGGTGGCGTCCGCCAGTCTCGCGGCCGTGGGAAAGGCCCGACCTCCCGGGATTGACTCCCCAAACCGGTCGCAGAGCAGCGCGATGATTTGCTGGATTTGCACAATCTGCTTCGTGGAGGAGCAGATGAAGGAGACGAGCGTCTCCCACGGCTCCTGCCGCAGCAACCGCAGCCCGCGACACGCCGCCACCGACGCGCGCATCGGTTCGTCATCGGGAAAGGTGGCGACGACGGCGGCAAGGTCCACGTCGAGTTGGAGGAACTCGCGGAGCCACTCCCAATCCGGCTGCGGCTCGATGGTCTCGGCGTGCAGTTCATCGCCGACTTGCCGCAACCGAACCCAACGCCCAGCGACGACGCCTTCCCAGGCCTCGCCCACCGGCCGCCAGCGAAACGCCTGCCCCGAAGCAAGCGTCGCCGCGAGGTCGTAGTCGCGGACAGGGAAGGAGGTGTTGGTGGCCCGCGAACCACGCGAAAAGACGCGAAGGGGAGAACCAACCCCGGGCATCGTAATCGTTGTGTCAGCTTTCGCGTCCATTCGCGTCGTTCGCGGGCTACTTCAACTCCCGGCACAGCAGCAGCCGCACGGTGTGGATGACGCGCCCGCGATACTCGATGTCCCGTGTGCCGAGGTCCTCGATGCGCGTGAACTCCGCGGCCAGCCGCGCGGGCGGTGGCTCCGGTTGCGCGCCCTTCTTCAGCTCTTGCACGAAGATGGCGCAGTGCCCTTTGCGCGCGGCGTAGCCCGGCCAGAAGCCGTATTGGTTCTCCGGCTTCTCGGACGATTGGTAAAACACGATGGGCGCGTGCGGGACGCCAGCCTTGGCCTCGGGAATGTAAAACGACAGCAGGCTCGTGATGCCGTAGTGCGCGCCGATGAGGAAGACCGGCTTGCCCTCCGCAGCGAGAACCTTCTGCCGCTCGGCCTCGACGGTCTCAGCCATCGCCTTCCAGCCGCGCACGCGATTGAGCGGGTCGAACTTCGCGGGGAGCGGCTGGCCAAAAAGTTTGCCGGTGAGGTTCGTGTCGTGGAGCAGCACGACGAGCGGCAGGCCGAGAGCGAGCCCCGCGATGAACCAGCCGCGCACCGAATGCACGCCGCGTCGCCAGCAGACGTCACCCATAAGAGCCGCCAGGCAGAGCAGTGGGAGAACGGCAGGCACTATCCAGTTCGGCTGCACGCGGGCGCGGAGCGTGTAGAGGAAATAGCCGAGCAGCAGCGGCAGCCCCATGGTAAGCAGAAAGATGAGAAGCGCCGCCTGTCGTGCCGGCGACTTGCAGTCGCTGTCTGCGATTCTGTTTGGAGCCACCGATGACGGCAGCAAGTCGCTACCACGGAGGGTGGTGAGCGTCGCCATGCCGGTGAAAATCAGCGCAAGGAAAACCGGATTCAGCAACGCCACCTCCGCCATCATGAAATCAAACAGATAGTTCGGCGTGAACTTCCATGCTTGGGCGAGACCGGCGCGATTGTGCAGGTGCTCAACGGTGGCCCAGCCGTTTTGCGCGTTCCAGATGAACTGTGGCAGCACGGCCAGCGCAGCGATGCCGAGCGTGAGCCATGGACCGGCGGTGCGGAGTTGGGCACGCGCGGGCTTCCACAGCGCAAAGAACAAGGCAAAGCAGGCGAGTTGGAAGGCGTTCGTGTTCTTCGAGAGGAAGCCGAGCGCGAGCCAGAGGCCGGTTAGGAGCCACGGGCGGAGGGGAGCGCGAGTTAACAAACTCGCGCTTGAATCGAACGCGCCCCTCGCGGGTTCATTAACCCGCGCTCCGCTTGTTTGCGCCACCGCCTGCCAGCCGCTCAGCATCGCCAGCGTCCAGAAGAGCACGGAGAGGCAGTCCACCGTCATCAGCACCGCGCCTACGGACAGGAGCGGCGTGGCGGTGGCGGCGAGGACGACGAAGAGGCCGAGCTTCGCCGTGGCCTCGCGCGCGAAGAAGCGCAGCAGCAGCACGGAAATCAACGCGGTGACGCACGGCGCGAGGAACCGCACGCCGAACGCGGTGTCGCCCCACAGGTGCGTGCCGACCCACTGCGCGACGGCGATGCCCGGCGGCTTGCTGTAGTAGGCGAGCGCGGGATGCTTGGACCACTGCCATTGGTAGGCCTCGTCCTCGCTCAACTCGATGGTGGAACTCCCGATGTAGGCAAGGCGCGCGAGGAAAAAGACAGCGATGACGACGTAGCCGAGGCGCAGCCAATGGGAAGAGGATTCCGAGTGCGGCATGCGGCATCCGGCATGCGGCGCAAGCGACTCGTCGTTCAGAAGGGATGGCCTTTGCTCCCACCACAACGGAAACCACTTCCGCCCCACCCAGCCCCAGCAACGGTCCAGCGCCCACACCATCACCGCCGCGTAGCCCGCTCCAATCGTCGCGCCCAGCAGCACGTCGCTGACGTAGTGGACGCCGTTATAGACGCGCGAAAACGCGACCGCCGCCGCCAGCGGCACCATGAAGCGCCAGCTCCGGCGAAAGAACAGAAAAGCCACCATCGCCGCCGCCGCCATGTTCGCCGCGTGCGCCGAGGGCAGGCTGAAGCTCGCGGTGCGGCCCACGAGCGTGATGGTGTCCGGCAGCGTCACGAACGGGCGTGGCCGACCGACGGCATGCTTGATGGAGTTGATGATGAGCGGGTCGCCCAGCGCGACGGCCAGCAGGATGAACGCGACGCACAGTGCGCCCCGCGTCCGCTGCTTCCAGATGAGCAATGCGGCCGCGCCGATGACCGCCGGCACAAACAGCTTGTTCCCGCTCAACACCGGCATGAGCCAGTCGAAGAACGGATTGCTCAACGACTGATTGATGAAGCGGAACAGCGCCGCGTCGAGCGATTGGAGCCAGGCGGTCAAAGCGCCGACAGGGTGGCGAAGCAGCCCGGAAGCTCAAAGCGGAAAGTGCGTGCCTTTGCGCTTGGAGCCCCGCCCCCGCCTGACTAGCCTCGCCCCCATATGACCGACCCGCGTTTTGCCAAGCTCGCCGACCTGCTCATCAACTACTCCTGCGCCATCAAGAAGGGCGAAAACGTCATGCTCGACATGATCGACGTGCCGGATGAATTCACCGTGGAGCTCATGCGCGCCGCTCGCAAGGCCGGGGCGACGCCCATCGTCGAGGTGCGCCACAGCCGCGTCACCCGCGAGGTGCTCAAGGACACCAACGAGCAGCACGCCAAGCTCGTCCACGACATCGAACTCCGCCGCATGAAACACATGCAGGCCTACATCGCCATCCGCGGCGCGCACAACGCCACCGAGTCCGCCGACGTGCCTTCCGACAAGCTCGCGCTCTACTCGAAGATTCTCCGCCCCGTCCTCAACTACCGCGTGAACAAGACCAAGTGGTGCGTCCTGCGCTGGCCCACGCCCAGCATGGCGCAGGCGGCCAGCATGAGCACCGAGGCCTTCGAGAACTTCTACTTCGACGTCTGCACCATGGATTACGCGAAGATGGCCCGCGCGCAGGTGCCCCTCCAGCGCCGCATGCAGAAGGCCGATCAGGTCCGCCTCACCGCGCCCGGCACGGACCTCACCTTCAGCATCAAGGGCATCGGCGCCAAGATGTGCAAGGGCGACCGCAACATCCCCGACGGCGAATGCTTCTCCTGCCCGGTCAAGACCAGCGTCAACGGCACCATCCAGTTCAACACCCCCACGCTCTACAGCGGCACGAAGTTCGAGAACATCCGCCTCGAGTTCAAGGACGGCCGGATCATCAAGGCCACCGGCTCCAATGAGAAACGCCTCAACGAGATCCTCGATACCGATGCCGGCGCGCGTTACGTCGGCGAGTTTTCCCTCGGCTTCAACCCCTACATCATGTCGCCCATGTGCGACATCCTCTTCGACGAGAAGATCGACGGCTCGCTGCACTTCACGCCCGGCCAGGCCTACGAGGACTGCGACAACGGCAACCGCTCCGCCGTCCACTGGGACATGGTGCTCATCCAGCGCAAGGAATGGGGCGGCGGCGAGGTCTGGTTCGACGGCGAGCTCATCCGCAAGGACGGCCGGTTCCTCCCGAAGGATTTGCAGCCGCTGAACCCGGAGAATTTGAAGTAAGCCCCGCGGGGCGGAGGCTCCGGTGAAACTCCGACTCTATCTCGAAACCACCATCCCCAGCTACCTCGTGGCGCGGGCGAGCCGGGACGCCATCCTGCACGGCCAGCAGGCCGCCACGCGGAAGTGGTGGGAGGAGCGCAGGAGCAGTTATGACCTGTTCGTCTCGGAATTTGTGGATCTCGAAGCGGCGCGCGGGGATGCCGAGATGGCGAAGGCCCGAGTGGCGGCGCTGCACGGTTTGCCACGGCTGGCGGCCACCGAAGAGGCCAGCCAGCTCGCCCTCGAGATTCTCTCCACGGGCTTGATTCCCGCCAAGGCCGCCGTGGACGCCTCGCACATCGCGGTCGCCGCCGTGCATCGCATGGACATTCTGCTGACTTGGAACTGCACACACATCCACAACATCGCCATCAGCCGGCGAATCGAGCGTATCTGCCTGCGCGCCGGCTGGGCCTGTCCCGCGATTGGCACTCCGTTTGATTTGCTGGAACCTTGAGCCATGAAAACCAATCCCATCTTGGCGGAAATCCGCCAGACACGCGACGAGCTTGCCCACGAGGCGGGTTACGATTTGAAGCGGCTCTTCGATTACGTCCGCCAGCGCGAGCGGGAGGCGGCGGCCCGAGGGGTGAACTTCGTGTCCACCGCGCCCCGCGAGACGAGCACCGCCTACACGTTGCGGGAGGACGCCCCGTGAACGTGCCGAACCTGCTGGGCCAGCTTCCCCTCGAACACCTCGACTTCGTGGTGGACTCCAAGAACCGCAAACTCATCCCCAACCCAGAGCACGGCGACAAGCAAATGAGCGAGGATTACTGACTCGGTTCGGGTAAGTGACGAGGTGACGAGTCTCTGACTGACTTCCCCATTCGGCGCTCTGAACCCCCGGTTGGTTAGAGACTCCTCACGTCATCTCCTACGATGCGCGGTCAATTCTGCTGCGCACTGGCGGGGTGTGGCTTCTGCCCGCAGTCAGCCCCGCTCTTGGCGAAGGAGTTTGGCCAGGGAGGAACCGCCGGGAAGACCACGGCGTCCTTTCGACAAGGAATAATTAATGTTCGCCCACTTCTCTCCAGGTGCGCCGAGCACGGCGCCTGATTTTTGCGACGGCCAGGCGCCAGTCACCTTCAGGTGCACATCTGCCCATGTCAGTATTCTCTGAAGCGATAGTCCTGGTTGAGACATCTTGTTTCGCACGCTACGCCGTTCAGCCAGCAGTCTCGCCAGTGAGGAACCGCCGGGGAGGCCACGACCACCCCGGGTAAGAGCCATATCAATGCTTTGCCAGTTCTCCATTTGTGCGTTTTGGACTTCACCGCTCCTTCTAGCGGGCCACCTACCTGTAAGTCGGTAATGCAATCCAGCCCACTTGAGTATCTGCTTTTCGCTCAACTTAGGCAGGGATTTCTTGTTCCGTGTGCCTCGCTCCTGTGCCAGGAGTTTTGCAAGAGAAGAGCCAGCAACTAGTCCCCTCCGACCCGAAGACAGCGCCTCGTCAATGTTGGACCATTTCTCACCCGCCGTTCCTGGAATCCGACCTGAATTCTGGCTTGGCCACTCGCCCGTGATGTTGTGGTGTGCATCAGCCCACCGTAAAATCATGCGCACGCTCAGCTGGGGAACTTCAGCAATATTTCGCACGCCACGTTGTTCTGCCAGGAAACGAGGTAACGAGGAGCCGCCGGGGAGGCCACGGCCGCCATTGTAAAGCGCATGGTGTATGCCTCGCCAATTCTCATTGGGATTCTCTACCACGGGACCTGAGGTCCTCTTTGGCCAATGACCAGTTCTTTGGTGATGGGCATCAGCCCATTGTAGGACTTTCCCGGGAGTAAGCTTTTCAAGCTGCTTCAAATTCTTAACCCCTCGTTTTTCAGCCAGCAACTGCGCCAAAGAGTTGCCACCTTTCAGGCCGCGGCTGCCAATGTATAGTGCTGCGTAGAGATTCTTCCAAGACTCGCACGGTGCGTCGAACACTATGCCCGAGTTTTGATTTGGCCATTCCCCGATTCTCTCGTGGTGGGCGTCGGCCCACTTCAAAATCTGCTCCTCCGTCAGTGGTGGCAGCGGAGTGATTGACCGCACGGTGCGGAGGTAAAACGCGTCCGCGAAGCGGGCGGTGATGCGGGTCGGGAGGTCGAGGGTTATCTTGGCCGGCAGGCTCGCGCGGACTTTACCCTGCTTTCCGAGGTTCGCCCGCAGGTTGTCCAGTTCGCTGGCGAGCTGGTCGTCGTGCGAGCGCAAGGCCTTGAGCACGCGCCAGACCTGCTTGAAGGAGGAGTCTTCCAGCACGGTGTCGTCGTCCTCGCCGCTGCCGATATACACCGGCAGGATGATGATGCCGTGCTGCTTGTGCTCGGACTTGCGGATGGCGCGGCCCACGGCCTGGATGATGTCCACCTGCGATTCCTTGGGATCAATGAAGGCGACGCCGTCCAAGGCGCGCACGTCAATGCCCTCACTCAAGCAGCGGGCATTGGTGACGATGCCCCGGGTGGGCGGTTGCACCTCGCGCAGTCGGCCGAGGATGGCGTCGCGCCGGCTGCTGGCCATGTCGCCGGAAATCAGCTCGGTCCAAATCGGGCCGGAGGGCTGGTCGCGCCGGGGCATCCACCGGAGGAACTGCGGGAACTGGTCGGCGAACTCACGCGCTCGGCTCACGCGGCCGTGGAAGGTGATGATGCGCCGCAGGTCATACTTCTGGATGGCCTTGGCGACCGTGATGTGGCTCGCCAGCGTGCGGGCATCAGTGATGCTTTCGCCATCCACGGTGACGAAGGTGCCCTCCTCGGCATACTGCCGATACATCGGGTCGTCCACGCCGACAATCTCCACGCGGTAGTCAGTGAGCAGCTTCAGCCGGATGGCGTCGGAGAACTTGAGTTCATGGAAGACGGGGCCGAAGACCGCGTGGTCGTCCATTGAGACCAGTTCCAGCCCGAGCGAGTCCGCGCGGGACTTGGAAGCTTCGGACGCGATGCGCGGCGTGGCGGTCATGAACAGGCGCTTGCGGGCGCGGATTTGCCGAGCGTCGAGGACGGTGGCAAAGGGGCCTTCCTTGACGCCTGCGCAGCGGTGCGCCTCGTCCGCGATGACCAAGTCGAACGGCTTGAGCTGGTGCTGCTGGAAGGCGAGCGCCACGGTGGGTGCCGACTGGTAGGTGGAGAAGACGACGCGCCGCCCGGGGCCGCGCAGGAACGCGGCAATCTCGGCGGGTTGGGTGGTCGGAGGCACGCCCAACTCGCTGACGCGGGCGATGAGATGGTCCTCGCCGCCAATGGTCTGGTCGGAGCAGACGGGCAGGAAGCGGAACGGGTTGACGGAGTCCTTGGACCACTCCCTCAAGAGCTGGGAAACCAGTGACAGCGAGGGCACCAGAACAAGCGTGCGCTGAGACTTCATCGCCTCGGCCACGCGGAGGCCGATGAGCGTCTTGCCGGTGCCACAGGCACGAATGAGCTGCCCGCGGTCGTGCCGCTTGAATCCGCGAACCGCGTCGGCAATGGCCCGTCGCTGGTCCGGCCGGGGTTGGCGGGGAGGCGGTTGCGGCGCGACGAGTTTGTCCGGGGAAGCTGGCCAGTTCAGCTCGCGGTTCTTGAGTTCGGCGAAGAGCAGGCAGCCGACTTTCTTTTCCTGGGCCTCGATGACCTCGCGGGCGTTGTGGCCCAGTTCGGCGGCGGTGGCAATCAGCAGCCGATAGGTGATGCACTTGCGGGATGATTCGCTGAGGAAGCGGTCAACGTCGTTCTTGGTGACGGAATGGGTGAGCGCGTAGGCCTTGGACTGGATCGCCCAGCACTCCCCGTCGAAGGTTTCAGCGATGAGGTCGATGCCCTTGTCCCGGCCCCACCTTCCGGGCCAGTCATCCCACAGCCAGACGCGCTGGATTTGATGCCGATACTGCGGGTCGTTCTCCAGAAACCATTTGCAGACGCGCTCGAACTCGCGGCCGCGCCGGTGTTCGACCTGGCTGAGGCGGCAAAACAACTCAGGGAAAGAGGCCATGACTGTGCAAGGAGATTGGCGAAGCGCGGGGCAAGCCGCAAGCTGGGTCCGTATCCCTAGCACAGTGCCGCCCTGCTCTGAGCTACAATGCGCCGGTGCCGCTGGTGCACGGGCAGAACGTGTTGCAGGACGGGGAGAGTTTCAGTTCGCCATGGCGGTCTGCCCACGCGGATGTGGCTTAGGTCAACAGGATTGAACTCCCTCCCCGGCCCGGGCGTCCGAATTCCCCGTATGTTCTCCCGCATCTGCCGGTTCGCGTTGCTTTTCGTCATCCTGCTCAATCTTCGCGCCGCTGATGCGCCGCCGCTCGACCTCGGCCCCGTCCGCGAGGAGCACGTCATGATTCCCATGCGCGACGGGCAGCGGCTGTCCGCGTGGCTTTACTTCCCGCCCGGAAAAGGACCTTGGCCGGCCATCTTCGAGCAGCGTTACGCGGACATCCGTTCCGCCGGGTCGCGCAAGAGCGCGGCGAAGTTTGCGGAAGGCGGCTTCGTCATCGCGCTGGTCAATTACCGCGGCACGCATCAGTCCGAGGGCAAATGGCAGGGCTACCGCGCGCTGGCGTGGGGCGAGCTCAAGGACGGCTACGACCTCTGCGAATGGCTCGCCGCGCAACCGTGGTGCACGGGCAAGATCGGCACTTACGGCGGCTCGCAGGCCGGCTACGCGCAGAACTTCCTCGCGGTCACGCAGCCGCCGCACCTGGTGGCGCAATACATGACCGACACGGGGTTGAGCCTTTACCAGGAGGGCTATCGCATCGGTGGCGTCACGCGGCCGAACCGCTTCAAGAGCATGGCGTCCGTCGCACGCGACCCGGCGGACAACGCGGCCTGGCTCGCCGAAACCTTCCGCCACCCGCACTACGACAACTACTGGCGCGACGAGGACTGCTCGCTGCATTTCCCGAAGATGAACGTGCCGTGTTTCACCATCGGGAGCTGGTATGACTTCATGTGCCAGGGCTCGGTGATGAGCTTCATCGGCCGGCAGCATCAGGCCGGGCCGAACTCGCGGGGCAAGCAGCAGCTCATCATCGGCCCGTGGCTGCACGGCGGTTATCCGAAGTCGAACAAGATTGCGGAGCTGACCTACCCGACGAACGCGTTCTTCGACGTGTATGCCCACATGTCGGCGTGGTTCAACCACCACCTCAAGGGCACTAACAATGGCATCATGGCGGACGCGCCCGTGCGCTACTACGTGATGGGTGCGACGGGCGAAACCAACGCGCCCGGCAACGTCTGGCGCACCGCGCAAGATTGGCCGCCGCACGCGACGCCGCAGAGTTTCTTCCTCCGTGAAGGCGGCCAACTCTCCACCGCTGCGCCCACGGCGGCGAAGGCTTCCACCAGCTACGTGAGCGACCCGTTTCATCCGATGCTCATTCCCGGCACCGCCTTCCCCGGCGCGAAGGACGCGCGGCCCTTCGAGTCGCAGGCGGAAGTCCGCACGTTCACCACCGAGCCGCTCGCCGAGCCGGTCGAGTGGACCGGCCTCGTGAAAGTCGAACTCTGGGTGAGCAGCACAGCGCGTGACACGGACTTCATTGTGCGCGTGAGCGACGTGTATCCCGACGGGCGCTCGATGCTGCTGATGGATTACCCGCGCCGCGCCCGCTACCGCGAGGGCTTCGACCACGAGCGGCTGCTCACGCCTGGCGAACCGGCGAAGCTCGCGTTCGACGTAGGCTGGACGAGCATCATCTTCAACAAGGGCCATCGCATCCGCGTGACCGTCGCCAGCACGGGCGCGCCGCTTTACGAGCCGAACCCGCAGACCGGCGGCCCGCAGACCATCGAGTTTCCCAAGGACGCCAAGGTCGCGACCAACACCATCCACCACAGCAAGGTGCTCGCGTCGCGCATCATCGCCCCGACGCCGTCACAGGACGTGCCCGCCGTGCGCGCGGCGCTCCGGGCGCTGGCGGAAGGCAACTCCGCGAACGTCACGTCGCGCTTGGGCGAAATCGCGGACACGCAGCTTCGCGACCGCGTGAAGAAGGAACTGCCCGCGCTCAAGGAAGCCCTCGCCCATCGCGCGCAGGCGCAGGCTGTCGATGCCGCCGCAAAGGAAGCGGGCGGACAGGCCACTTGGAGCACGCCTGCGCCCGGCTGGCTTGCGGATCTCGCGGGCGACGAGGCGCTCGCACCGTTCCGCACGCCGGTCTCCCTGAACCTCTACAACGGCAACAACCCGCTGAAAGGCAAGGGCGGCCTCAACCTCGCGGTGAACGATGAGTGGCTCGCGCGTGTGGCCGGCCTGACCACGCTCACCAACCTCGACGTGGCCAACTGCGACGTGCGCGGCCCCGGCCTCAAACACGTCGCCACGCTCAAGAACCTGGAGCGGCTCAACGTCACGCTCACGCCCGTGACGGACGCGTGGCTCAAACCGCTCGGCGCGCTCACGAAGCTGCGCGTGGTCAGCTTCGCGTCGGCGAAGTGCACCGGCGAAGGTTTCGCACATCTCGGTAACTGGCAGGCCGTGGAAAATCTGAACTTCCACTACACCCCCGTGAACGACGCCGGGCTGAAGGAAATCGCCCGTTTGCGGAACTTGGAGCGCCTCGAAATCGTTCACACGCAGTTCACCGATGCGGGTGCGCCACACTTGTCCAAGCTCACCTCGCTCCGTCGCCTGCAAATCGGGAGCCAGAAGGCCACTGGTGCGGCGGTCGCGAGCCTCGTGGCGTTGAAAAACCTCCGCGAGCTGGACCTCAGCGACAAACAGGCCTCCCCCGAGGGCGCGAAATGGGCTGGATTGATCACGAGCCTCCGCGTGCTCCGCATCTCCGGTGGGGCCATCAAGGACGAAGGCGTGAAACATCTCGTCGGACTCACCCAACTGGAGACTCTCCTCATCTCGGGCGCACAGATCACGGACACCGGCCTGGAATCGCTCGCCTCGCTGAAATCGCTCCGCCTGCTCGATGTGAAGGGCAACAAGGTCAGCGATGCCGCCGTGGCAAGGCTGCAGGCCGCGCTGCCCGGGCTGACGGTGGTGCGTTGACCTCGCCTACTTCGACAGGATGTCGAGCAGTTCGACCTCGAAGATCAGAACTTCGTTGGGGCCGATGCCGGGGGGGCTGCCGCGCTCGCCGTAGGCGAGGTAGTGAGGGATGACCAGTTCCCACTTGCTGCCCTTGGGCATCAGGAGCAGCGCTTCGGTCCAGCCCTTGATGACGCCGGTCACGTCGAACTCAGCGGGCAGATTCTTCTCCAGGGAGCTGTCAAACACGCCGCCGGGCTGAAGGGTTTTCTTGTCCACGATGCGGCCAGTGTAGTGGACGCGAACCTTGTCCTTGTCGGTGGGCAGCTTGCCGGTGCCGGCCTTCAGAACGCGGTATTGCAGGCCGCTCGGGCGCTCGACGACGTCGGCACGCTGCTTGTTCTTGGCGAGGTATTCCTTGCCGGCCTTGAGGTTCACCTCGGGGATGTTCGTGTCCACTTTGGGCGGGATGAAAGTGGAAGGCACGCGATTGGTGCCGCCTTGCGCCACGAGCGTGCCCGGCTCGGGAGCTTTGAGCCACGGGGCGTCCTTCGGCACGGGCTGGCCAAGCGCGGTGAGGAGCTGCAAGCGGAGCTGCGGGTTCCAACCTTCGCCGGCGGGGGCGTTGATGATGCGGTCGAGCACCAGCTCGCGGAGTTTGGGCAGGGGCGGCAGGTCCACGCGATCCCGCTCGGAGCGTTCGACGCGCTTGGAGTATTCCTTCGCGATGGCTTGGATGAGCAGAACCCAGCCCTTTGCGCGGTCATCCTCGCCCATCGCCAGCTCGTAAAAGTGGCGGGCGAACATGCCCTCGATGGCGCTCTGAATCTTGTCCTTGCCGAGATCCATCAGCTCCTTGTAGCGCTCTAGGACGAAGTCGCTGACGGTCTGGTTGGGTTTCGTGTAGCGGTTGGGATATTTCTTCGCCAGGTAGTCGTGCCAACGGGCAGCGTCGGCCTCGCGGTTGTGCGTGTAAAAGTCGGTGATGGCCTGCTTGAGGAAGTTGGCGTGGGCGTTTTGGACGTTGTCGGCGCTGTCGCGGGCGCTGGCGATCATCTCTTCGTAGCCCTCGTTCGCCATGGGAATGGCGGTTAGGTTCGGGCCGAACTCGAAATACTTGTCCACCGGGTTGTAGATGAGCCGGCCGCGCTGCGCGGCGAGCTGCATGGACTGGTAGATGACGCGCCGCAGGGTGATGAGCTGCTCAGGCTTGGAATTCTTGAGGCCGAGGGAAGCCCAGTAAATCGCATGGGTCTCAGGGAGCCGCCATTCCAGCGGGCCATATTTGCCGTCCACTTCCTGCATGATTTTGGGGTCGAGCTTGTATTTTTCGCGCAGGAGCTTCACCCGGGCCTTGGCGTCGTCCGTTTGCGGGTTGAGCAGCTCGTCCCAATTGGGGCGCTCGCGGTTGCCAAGCACCTCGGTCATCAGGCGCGTCCACTCGCGCTTGTAGGTCATGTGCGCGTTGTCGAGGTTCGCGCCCATCTTGTGTTGGAAGTGCCAGGCCAGCTCGCGGTAGATGAGCGTCTCGTTGGGGTTGTATTTGAGCGCCTCGTCGCGCAGCAGTTCGATGCCGCGCTGCACCCACAGCCAGCGGTCGTTCGGGTCGGGGAACTTGACCGAGATATTGTATGAGAGGTTCCACGCCTGATGCACCCAAACGGCGACGAAGTGGGGCTGCATCTTGGTGATCCAGTCGGAAAGCTGGACCATCTCGAAATACTTCTCGTCGAGCTGGAGGTCGTTGAGCCGGATCCAAAGTGCGTTGGAAATCAGGCCGCGGAAGCCACCCAGCGCGACGGCGGTGAAGGCCATCATCGGCGGCATGCTCTCGACGGCCTCGACGCGTGTGAGCTTGAGCCGGGTGCGTTCGGCGGTCAGCTCGCGCTGGGCGAAGTTCACGCCCACCAGCAGCGCCAGCGCCAGCAGGGAGAGGATGATTTTATGGGCGCGTCCGGTCATGTCAGCCCTTGCTTTGCGCGGTCGCCAGTTCGCGACGGGTGAAGGCGAAGATGCCGAGAACGGCGAAGAATCCGCCGATCAGTCCCCAGATTTGGAGCAATGCCTGCAACAGCATCGTCCACGACACGCTACGGCCGGTGCTCAGGGCGTCCACCGGCGAGAAGGAGTTCACCAGCGTCAGCAGCTCATGCGCGGCCTTGAAGGTCGGCACCATGATGAAATCCACGGCGCCCAGCACGCCCTCGGGCGCGCCGGTGTCGTGGTTGGTCTGGCCAAAAGTGCCGTCCTTCACGACCTGCGCGATGGTGCCACTGCTCAATCCTACGATGAGCATCGTGATGGAAAAGAAGGCCGCGACCGGGAACGAGAGGTAACTTGCGCCCGCCAGGCCAATGGCCGCGAGCAGGCCCAGCCAGATGAAAAGGATGGCCACCCCGCGGGCGAAGTTCAGCCCGAAGCCGCCTTCGTGGTAGAGCACTTCCAGCCCCTCCTCGAGGTCAAAGAGCAGTGCGGTCTTGTTGGGATTGCCGAACAGAACGAACAGCCGGCCTTCGGGATCAAGGAGGTTTTGGTAGCGGCCGCCTTTGACCGGCTCACCAACCGGAACGCCCTTCTCGTCGAGCAGGTTGATGCCGAACTCGTGGAAGGTGTCGGCGGTGAGGGGGCGGCTGATACGGACGCGGTTGGTCGCGTTGGGCGGGCCGATTTCCCAGAAGGTCGCGTAGGTCTCCGGCTTGAGACTGTATTGCGGGCTGCGGAACTTCACGCGCAGGTAGATCGGCGTGTCGGCCAGCTGCCCGCGCGCCAGCCCGGTCTCGATGATCCAGCCGCGGCTGGCCTGGGGCGGGACGTTTTGAAACTGGGATTTGATGGCCTCCCTCACGTCCTTGCGCACCTGCTTGAGATCCGCGCCGTTGGCAAGCTGGCCGATTTCCTTGATCCGCTCCTTCAGGAGTTTTTCCACCTCGGCATCCAGATCGGGCGGCGGCTCCTTCAGGGAGCCGCGTGCAATGAGCAGCTCGTTCTTCAAAATGGCCTGCTGCTTGTCCGGCAGGTTTGCCGCCCGCCATTGGATGAGGAAGTAAATCGTTAGTCCGGAGAGGCCGAGCAGCGCGAAGTTCAGCGCCATGATGCCGAGCCATTTGCCCACCCACACCTGCCAGCGCGCGATGGGCTTCACGGCGACCATCTGCATCGAGCAATCCTCCACGTCGCGCGCGAGCGTGCCGGTGGCGAGCCAAAGCGTGACGAGGCCGAGGATGGCGGTGACGGAACTCAGCGTGTAGGTAATGACAATCTGCACGAGGCCGCGCGCGGTGCCGTCGTGCTTGAGCAGCAATGGCAGACCAACAACGACCAGCACGAGCAGCACGGCTAACACCGGCAGCAACCGGTAGCGCACGACGGCCTTGATGGTGAGCCGCGCCACGGCAACGAGCTGTTGAAGACTGCCGGGCAATGGAAACATCGGCGGAGCCACGCCGAGCCGCCATTCGGCAGGAATATTCTCGCCGACAGCCTTGAACTTCGCGATGGCGTCGGATGGCGAGGCGGCCGGGACGAGGCCCTGATAGAGGTAGCCGCGTTGCTGATACGAACGGCTGTAAAGGTAGTTCGCCCGCGCGCCGAAAAACGCCTGCAAGCCGAGCCCGACAACAATGAGCAGACCGGGGTTTTCCGTGAACAGCTTCGTGGCGGCGACCGCGAGCGCCGCGTGGACGACGAGCAGCGCAAGGCCGGGCACCCACACGCGCCGCGCCAGCGCCCACACCCAGCCGAGCGTAGCCGCCGGCCACGAGAAGCCGTGCTTTACCGCGGCCAGCCCTTGCTCGGGGTGCTTGAGGATTTGGAAATGCGCGGTCACGGCCTCGGTTTGCCCAGCAGGTTCGCGAGCTTCTCGTTGGCTTTCGCCTCGTCCAGCACGGGCTTGGGAGCGACGTCCCCTTTGGGCTCGGCGGCAGGGGCGGTCGGCGCCGCGAGGGCGGCGAGTTTTTTCTGCGCTTCGACTTCAGCCGCGCTGGGGACGATGACGGTGGGCGAAGGGGCTTCCGCCACGGGCGCGGCGGCCACGAGGCGGTCGAGCACGCGGGCCTGTTGCTGGGCCCCAGCTTCCGCTCCGCCGCGCAGGTATTCGGCAACCTGGTTGCCACTGGTCGCGCCGGCGGTCTGCTCGCTGGCGCGCGCGCGGTTCACCACGCCGAGGAAATAGCTCTCCAGGTTCTGCGACGGGTTGTCCAACTTCACCCGGTCGGCCGGGACTTCACGCTGAATCGCGCTGAGGATGCCCTCCACCTTCTCCCGCGCGAGCGCCGGGAACGTCACGCGGATCGAATCCCGCTCAGTGAGCAGTTCCTTGAGCGTGCCGTCCGCCTGGATTTTGCCGCCGTAGTAAATCACGACCCGGTCGCAGACATCCTCCACGTCGCTGAGCAGGTGGCTGGAGAGAATCACCGTCTTGCCGCGCGCCCGGAGCGCGAGGATGAGGTCCTTCACCTCGCGGCAACCGAGCGGGTCCATGCCAGCGGTCGGCTCGTCGAGGATGACGAGGTCGGGGTCGTTGATGAGCGCCTGCGCGAGGCCGATGCGGCGCTGCATGCCCTTCGAGAACTCGCCCACCGTGCGGCTGCGAACCTGACTGAGGCCAACCATGTCGAGGAGCTGCTCGGTGCGCTTGTCGCGGTCGCCGGGCGCGAGCTGGAAGAGGTTGCCGAAGAAGTCGAGCGTCTCGCGGGAGTCCAGATACTTGTAGAGGTAGCTCTCCTCAGGAAGGTAGCCGATGCGCGCCTTGGTCTTCACGTGGCGCGGCGAGTGGCCGAAAATCTCGATGTGGCCCTTAGTGGGATAGAGCAGACCCAGCAGCATCTTGATGGTGGTGGACTTGCCGGAGCCGTTGGGTCCAAGCAGGCCGAAGATCTCGCCGCGCCGGACCTCGAAGTTTGCGTTGTCCACCGCGCGGGCCTTGGGCCGGCCCCAGAAGTCCTTGAAGACCTTTGTAAGGCCGCGCACGGAGACGACAGCCTCGGTGGTGGTGCGCGCGGCGGAATCGGGCTGAAGGGTGTCGAGGGCGGTCATGATCAAAATGCAGTCAACATCGGGCCAGCGTCATGCACCCCGACAACTTGATTACGCCATCTTCGGCTGCAACTGCCCCGCAGCCTCGTGCTTGCTCGCACCGCCACTCGTCGGCGGGTTCGCGGGCGCGGCGGCCTGGAAGGGTTCGAGTTCCTCGCCTTGGCGCACGAGGCGGGCGCTGTTGAAGACGACAATCAACGAGCCGGCGACGTGCATCAGCGCGGCGACGACGGGGTTGATGTATTTCAACGCGGCCAGCACGAGGCCGCCGATGACGAAGACGACGCCGAAGAGGAAGTTCTGGTTGATGACGCTGCGGGTCATGCGCGAGAGACGCACGAGGAACGGCAGGCGGCGAAGGTCGTTGTTCATCAGAGCGATGGTCGCGCTGTGGATGGCCACTTCACTACCGGCCGCACCCATCGCGATGCCGAGGTCGCCGGCGGCCAACGCGGGGGCGTCGTTCACACCGTCGCCGACCACCGCGACGCGGTAGCCCTTGGCGCGGATGGCCTTCACATACTCGACCTTGTTCTGGGGCAGGCATTCGGCCACCACTTCTTCGAGGCCAATCTCCTTCGCCACGCGCGCTGCCACGGGCTGGCGGTCGCCGGAGACCATTGCCACGCGGCGGACGCCCACGTCCTTGAGGTCATGCAGGGAGTCTTTTGCCTCATGGCGCGTCTCGTCCTGCAAGCCCACCCAGCCGATGCACGCGCCGTTGCGGGCGACGAAGAGCAGGCTGTAGCCGGCGGTCTCGTCCACATCCACTGTCTTGAGAAAATCCTCGGGCACGCCGTTGTCGGTCAGCCATTTGGCGCGGCCCACGAGCACCACGGTGCCGTCCACGTTGGCCTTCACGCCGCGGCCGGCGGTCTCGGCAAAGTTCTTCGGGTCGCTGAGCGGAACGCCCGCCTCTTGTGCCAGCGCGGTAAGCGCCTTGGCCGTCGGGTGGTTGCTGAATTGCTCGGCGCTCGCGGCGATGCGGAGCAACTCGGCCGGAGCCGTGCCGCTCATCGGAGCCAGGCGGCTGACGGCGAGCTTGCCGGTGGTCAGCGTGCCGGTCTTGTCGAAGACGAAGGCGTTGATTTTCGCGGCCAGTTCGATGTCGGCAACGTTCTTGATGAGGATGCCGAGGCGGGCGGCAGCGGAGAGGGCGGCGACCATCGCGGTGGGCGTGGCGAGCACGAAGGCGCACGGGCAGGCGACGATGAAGACGGCGATGACACGGCTCAATTCGCCCGTGAACGCCCAGACCAGCGCGCCGATGACGAGCACGAGCGGCGTGTAGAAGCCCATGTATTGGTCCACGATGCGCATGATGGGCAGCTTCGTCTTCTCGGCGGCCAGGATGAGTTCGCGAACGCGGTTCAGCGTGGAATCGGTGCCAGCGCGGGTGACCTTGATTTCCAACACGCCGGTCAAGTTGATGGTGCCGGCGAAGACTTGGTCGCCAGTCTTCTTGTCCACGGGGAGCGATTCGCCGGTGATGTTGGCCTGGTTGATGGAGCCTTCGCCGGACACGATTTGGCCGTCGGCGGCGACGTTGTCGCCGGGGCGGACGCGGATGACATCGCCGTTGGCGAGCTGGTGGACGGCGACTTCCTCTTCCTTGCCATTGACGATGCGCCGGGCCTTGGTGGGCGTGAGCTTGATGAGCGACTCGATGCTCAAACGCGCGCCTTCGGCGGTGCGGCTCTCGATGATTTGCCCGAGCAGCATGAAGAAGCTCACCACGCCGGCTTCCTGGTAATGGCCGCTGGCGAACGATGCGAGGACAGCGAGAGCGACGAGTTCGTTCGTGGTGAGGTTGCCGCGCTTCAAGTCCTTCACCGCCACGACGACGATGGGCCAGCCGAGCACGATGGCACCGAGGCCGGCGCTGAGGTCGGCGGCGGTTTTACCGTTGGCGGTGAACCACTCGATGATGAACGAGTTGATGACGAGGATGAGGCCGAAGAGCGTGACGCCGAGCTGCTGCGTGGCGTGCTCGTGGTCGTGCCCGCACGAGGAGCACTTTTCACCGTCCGCGTGGTTGTGTTCCTGCTGGCTGAGGAGGCTGGTTACTTGCATGGCGGGGATGGGAGAGTGATTAGTGGTTAGTAATTAGTGCCGCGTGGCTCTCCGGTTCAGGCAGACGATACCAACTCCGCAGCTGGCCAGTGATGTCTGGAAACTCACACAATAGTCGCCCAACTGCATCCCAAGCACGGCGGAGGCCGCTCGGTAACTGCGTCGTGTCCGAAAGGCGGGCAAGCCCAATCAGAATCGCTCCACAGTAATATCTCAACACTGGCTCTCGCTGTTGGAGGAGCAATTCGGCAACCTCATCAATGGCCGTAAAAGCCTCAGATGGAGATAATTCCTCCAACAGTTCGTCCTCCAACCGGGAAAAATACCACTCGTCACGCTCCAAGGCGGACCGCCAGTCCGACTTAAGTGCTGTTCGCAGAGGCTGAATGTGTCCGGCGGTGGTCATTCGTCCTAAGTGGTCTGATTACTAATCACAAATTAATTCTCCGATCGTCGGTTCACTGTTGTTTCGGTGCCACTGGCTTGATGGGCTCGCGGTTCAGCAGCACGCGCAGCTCGCGCGGGGTGCCGTCGGCGCGCTCGACGAGGAAGTATTTCTCCTGCGCGTTGGCGAGGACGATGGCCATGGTCTCGGTCAGGCGGCGGTCGCGGAAGAGCTGCGGGTCGCGCTGGAACTCAGGCAGGCGAGCCAGGAAGTAATTCGCGTCGGCCTGCGCGGTCTGGACGATGCGCGTGGCGTCGGCACGGCCGGCGTTGCGGACGGCGTCGGCCTCGGCCTGGGCCTTGGTGCGGGTGGTGTTGGCGTCGCCCTCGGCGGTGTTGATGGTCTTGCGCTTGTCGTTCTCCGCCTCAAGCACGGCGTCGAAGGCGGCCTTCACTTGGCGCGGCGGGATGGCGACGACGTCACAGCCGCGCGGGTCGAACTCGATGCCCAGCCCGTGCGCGGCAACGAGCGCTTGCACGCGGTTCATCAGCTTTTCCTTGAAGCCGGTGATGTCCTGCCGCGTGGCCTTGTCCACGGTGAACTGGCTGGATGCGTGGTGCAGGGCGTTGTTCAGCGCGTTTTGGACTAGGTCGGTGGCGTTGGTGAAGTTGAACTCCCACGCGACCGGGTCGCTGATGGTGAAGCGGAGCGTGGCGCGGACGTGCATGATGTTGCCGTCGGCGGTGAGCGTGTAGCCGTCACTAGCCGGGTTGAGCGTGGCCCCGGCGGGCGGCTCCTGACCGGCGAGTTGCTGTTCCTTGGTTACGGGATACCAGCCGGCGGTGGACGTGACCTCGTGGACCTTGTCCTTGGGCACCTTCACGATTTCGTTGATGGGATAAGGGAACGACCAGTGCAGGCCGGGCTTAAGCAGGGCTTCTTGGCCCGTGCCGGTGGGCGCGCCAAAGAGGAGCTTGATGGCGACCTCTTGCGGACCGACGGTGAAAATGCCGGAGGCGAAGAAGAGCACAATCAACCCGGCCATCACCACGCGGACGACGACGAAGCTGCTCTTGAGCGCGTCGGACAGCGCCTGTGTGCTCGAGTCCTCGAAGGGCGACTCGGGCGGAGGCTCCGGCGCGGCGGAATGGTGATGATCCGCGTCGCCGGGGCCGTGGCTGTGCGCGTGGGAATGCGAATGGTCATCCGCGCCCGGCCCGTGGCTGTGGCTGTGGTCGTTGGGACCGTGGGAATGGGAATGCTCGTGGTCGCTCATGGCACGAAGTCAGTTACTCACTTGCGGCCGGCGGGGCGGGCGGGAGCGTTGGTGCCGCGCAGGAGGTCAAAGGGCGGCGTGTTCTGGTCCAGGATGAGGGTGGCGCGTTCCTTGGACACGGCTTCCATAGAGGCGAGCTTTTGCAGGAACACGGCCAGTTCGGGATTCTTCTCGAGGGTCTTGTAAGCGTCGGCGGCCTTGGCCTCGGCCTCGCCGCGCGCCTTCGTGGCCTCAGCTTCAGCGCGGGCGAGCAGTTCGCTGCGTTCGCGGTCGGCGGCCGAGCGGATTTTTGCGGCCTCGCGCTCGCCTTCGCCCTCGAACTGCTTCACGAGACGCTGGCGCTCCTCCTTCATGCGGTCGAAGACTTTCTGGGTGACACTTTCGGGGAAGCCGAGACGTTTGATGCCGAGAACCTTCACCTCCAGGCCAAACTTCTCCTTCGCGGTGCCGGCCACCTGTGCGAGCATCTCCTTCTCAATGACGTCGAACTTGAGCTGGGCGGGGTCGGTGTTGATGAAGTGGCTGAACGGGTGCTGGCCGACGGTGGCGTTCTTGGCGCTGCGGACGAGGCTTTCGAGGTTGCGCTTCGCGTCGTCCACGCCGCCGGGGAAGCTGCGGTGGAATTTCTGCGGCTCGACCACCCGCCAGCCGACGTAGACGAGCACCATCAGGTTGCGGCCGTCCTGCGTCTGCGTCTCCTCGAACTTGCCCTCGAAGTTGTGCAGGCGGGCGTCGAAGCGGTGGACCTTCTGGATGGGCCATGGGGCCTTGACGTGAAGACCGGACTTGATGACTTCATCCGACGCCTTGCCGAAGGTGGTAAGGAAGGCGACCTCGTTCTGCCGCACTTGGAAGAAGAACGAGATGGAGCCGAAGATGACGAGGATCAGCAGGCCGACAACGAATGTGACTGGGTTGCGCATGGCGGATGGGGAAATTCAGTGGGTAAAGGGATGACAGGGGGCGATCGCGGTCATTTCTTCTGCGGAATCGCAAGGTCTTCGAGGAGGTCCGCGCGGACCTTGTCTTCCAGGTTGAGCTGCATTGTCTCGCTCGCGTTGGCTGTGCCGATGATGAACTTGCGGGACTTCGCCGCCGACTTCGAGAAGGTCTGGAGCCAGACGCGCTGCGGATAAACCGTGGGCGCGGCGGCGAAGGCGTTGAGGCGGTTCTGGAATTGTCCGCCGACGGCCTCGGCCTCGGCCACGCGGCGGGCGGCGAACGCGGCAGCGTCATCCAACACTTTCTGCGCCTCGGCCGTGGCCAATGCGTTGGTTTTAGCGGCCTCGCCCTGCGCCGTGAGAATCTTTGCTTCGCGCGTCTGCTCCGCGCCGATGACGGCCTCGAAGGCCTCCGCCACGCTGACCGGCGGATGCACGTCCTGCAGGCCGACGAAAAGGATGTTCACTCCCAGCGCCTCGGCATCGGCGGCCTTTTGGATGCTGGCGCGCAACGCTTCGGCGGCCTTCTGCCGGCCCACGGACATGAACTCGAAGAAATCCACGCTTACGAGATGCCGCACGACCTCGCGGGTGGCGAGGCGTTCTAGCAGTTCGTTCGGGTTGGCGTGCCCGCGCGCCCACGCGACGACATCCTTGATTTGATACTGCACCGGCACGCTGGCGGTGACGAGGTTGGCGGGCGGGGCGGACTTTTCCCCGGCGGCGTTGGTGTTCGAGGCGCTGTCCGCCTCCTTGTTGGCGACGGGGAGGTTGAACTCCTCTTTGTAATGGCTCTTCGTCCAGACGATGGTGTTTTCCGCGCCAGCACCGTGCTCATCCTCCTTGGGCACGACGCCCACGGTGAAGGTCTGCACGCGGTGCGTCTCGAACCGATACACGGAGTCAATCGGCCAGGGCAACTTGAAGTGAAAGCCAGGATTCAACGCGGTGTCGCCCACCGGTTTGCCGCAGCGTTCCAGCAACGCCTGCTCCTCCGGTTCGATGAACACAAAACAGGTCGAAAGCCACAGCAGCCCGGCTTGAATGAGCAGCAGCCAGACGAAGGCCTTTTGCAGGAACTGGTAGAACCACGTCTCCGAAACCTTGAAGCCGAACTGGTAGTCCAGCGCGTGCGCCGCCGTGGTGAAAACGCTCTCCGGCTGGCCCAAAAGGCCCACCAACCGGCTCTCGTAAAGCACCCGCGCCGCCTGCCCGCGCACCCGGGGACGGTAGATTTCCAGGATGAGCGTGAGGAGATTTTCGACCGCCGCAAGGGCGAGGATGGCGCACAGCGCTCGTGACAGCAGGAGGTCGATCTTGGAATGGCCGAAGTAGATGGCCACATTGCCACCCGCTGCGATCAGGCTGAGATACGCGCCCAGCAAGAGGTAGCTGCCGGCGGGTTGAAGCAGGCGCTGACCTTCGAGCCGCGCGACATTCACCGAGTAGCGGCCGGGGAGGAACTGAAGGAAGAACAGGAAGCCGAAGAACGCCGCCATCATGGGCAGCGACGCCGTCGCCGAGCGCGCCTCAGGGTTCACCACCTGTTTGCCCAGCCAATACGCCGCGCCGGCCTGGAGCACCAGCAGGAGAATGCAGAACGCCGGCACGAGCCACTTCTCGAACTGTTCACGTGCGCGGCGGGCGGGAAACGCCTCGGCATCGGTGCCTTCAAACAGCGTCGTGTTGCGCGCGGATTTGGCGAGCTCGTCGAGTTCGAGCTTCTCCAGCCGTTCCCGGGCCTCCATCCGCATCTGGAAGTAGCTGAAGAGGGCAACCAAAAAGCCCAACCCGAGAAACACGCTGACGACTTCGTCCGTGTAGGACGCAGTCTGCCGCGCGATGTAGCCGCCCAGGCCGGCGGCGGCTAGGGCGATGAGGAAGTTGACCAGCCCGGTTGGTTTGAGGTTGCGTTCCATCGGTTCAACTCAGCTCACGGTCTTCAAACAGCATCAGCGCGACGGCCAGCGACGCGCCCAAATACCCCACGACATACGCGCCGGCCTTGGCCACATAGCCCCATACGCCGGGAATGGCGTGGTTGCGCGTGCCTTCGATGGCGTCGGCCAGCCAGAACAGCTGCCAATTTGGCAGCACCGTGTGAAAGACGGTCGCCCACCACCGGCCGGCCTCCGCCTGCCGGCCAAACAGGTAGTCGCTCATCAGTCCCAGGAGGAACAAGGCCGTGCAGATGACCAGCGTCGGCACCGTGTCATAGCGGGTGGAGCAGGCCAGTGCCAGCCCCGCCAGCAGCAGCAGCGCCATCAGCACCAGCACGCACGCCGGCAGGAGCCGGTAATCGACGCGATACATGCCGGGCTCGAAGGAGCTGCCCGGGCGCTTGAGCTCGACAAAAAACGCCAGCACCACGAAGGCAATGGTCGTCAGCACCGCCAGAAACACCACCGCGTCCGACACAAACGGACGCCGCAGAAAGAAGTTGGTGAAACCGGCCAGCACGTAAGCCAGAGCCACGGCCCCGAAATATATTCCCAACCCGACCAAGTCGGCATCCCCGTAAGCGTCGAACGCACTGCGGCTGGCCAGCAGCGTGGCCAGCGAATTGACATACACCAGCACCACCAGCGCCGCGGCCAGGCCGCAGTATTTGGCCAGCAGGAATTTCGCCCGCCCCACTGGCTTGGCCAGCACCGCCAGGGCCGTCCCCGTGCGGATCTCGTGGGCCACGGAGGCCGATGCGCTCAGGACCGCCACGAACAGCCCGACCATCAGCATCACTGCCAGCGCACTGTCCTTGACCAGCTTGGTGTCCTCACCCATGCCGAAATACGGCACCGCCGCGAGGAACACGATGAAAAGCGAGGACAAGGTCGTCAGCAGCAGGAAAATCGGCTGCCTGACCAACTCCATGAAGGCATTGGTGCCTATGGTAATGAATTGCCGCATCAGTTTGGTTGCAGGCGAATGATACGGACAGGCCGACACTTGGCAACCCCCCGGTTCGACGGGGGCCGCCGATGCTGATTCCGGGCTTTGCGCCAGGCCATGATTCTGCCAGTCTCGAGGTTAGACACACGCAGGAATCAACGCTTACGTGCCGTGAAAACTACCAGCATTCTCATCGTCGAGGACCATCCCTTGGTCCGGCGGGGCATCCGGGGACTGTTGCGGGCGCAAGCGGATTTTCGGGTCATTGGCGAAGCCGCCAACGGGCTCGAGGCCCTGCACTTGATTGAGCAGTCCCCGCCCGACGTGGTGATTACCGACATCGTCATGCCCGTGGTCGGCGGCTTGGAACTGATGCGGGAGCTGGCCCGCCACACTCCCCGTCCGTTGATCATTGTGCTGTCGCTGTTCGATGATCCGAAATACCTGCAGCAGGCGGCTGAAAGTGGCGCCGCCGCCTACGTGCTAAAGCAGTCCGCCCCGACATTTCTCATTACCGCCATCCGCGACGCCGTGGCGGGCCGTTTTTTCTGCACACCGGCCATTGCGGGCAGCTCGTTGCAGGAGATTGAAACCCGATTCCGGGCCCAGCCTTTGAATCGGCAGGATCTGCTGAGTGAAGACGAGCGTCTCGTCCTGCGCCTGCTGGGCAAGGGCTGTGCGCCGGCGGAGATCACTCGCTGGCTGGCACACCAGCCCCTTGCGCTGCCGTCAGTCTGTCAAAGCATCGTCCTCAAGCTCGGCTTGTCCAGTGAGGCGGAATTGCGGTCCTACGCGGAATCGCTGGCCGCACAGAACAACTGAATCGCGGCGTTTCCCGCTTTTGCATGATTCTCCTGCTCGACATCGGCAACACCCACACCCATCTCGGCCTCGCCGACCCGCAGGGAGTGCGGAAGCAGGCCAACATCAAGACCGCGCTGTGGCGGTCCGGCGAGGCTGGCGGTCCGGTGCTGCGGTTTGTCGGGCGGGCGCAAATCGAGGGCGTGGCCTTGTGCAGCGTGGTGCCGGCGGTGACGGCCCAGGCCGTTGGGTTCGCAAAACAGGAACTTGGCCTCGCCTCGCTGGAATTGACGCCGCGCACCATTGCCGGCATCGGCATCAACTACCCGCAGCCAGATCGCATCGGTCCGGATCGGCTGGCGAACGCGGTTGCGCTGCGGCATCACTTTGGCGCGCCATCCGTGGCCGTGGCGTTTGGCACGGCCCTCGCATTCGACGTGGTGGACCGGCAGGGTGACTACGTCGGCGGCATCATCGCGCCCGGTCTGGCGGCAATGACGGATTACTTGCACGATAAAACTGCCTTGCTGCCGCGCATCACGATTCAGGAAACAAGCTCCGTGATTGGTAAGAGCACGCGGGAGGCGATGCTCATCGGCGCCGTGCATGGGTATCGCGGCTTGGTGCGTGAGCTCATTACCGAGTTGAGGCGGGAGTTGAACTGCCGCCGGTTACCCGTGGTAGCAACCGGTGGCTATGCGGAGCTCATTGCCGCCAAGCTGCCGGAAATCACCGCGGTCGAGCCCAAGCTGACCCTGGAAGGCCTGCGCCTGGTCTGGCTGGCGAACAATCTTGCCACGCGCCCCGCGAGCCGGACAATCCGCCGCGCATGAATCGCATCGAAGCGCGCTTCGCGGAGCTGAAGCAGGCCGGTCAAAAAGCCCTGGTCGTTTACATTGGCGCGGGTGATCCCCATCTCGAAGCCACCCGCCAGCTTGCGCTGGCCTTTGACCGAGCGGGCGTGGACGTGCTGGAGCTGGGCGTGCCCTTCAGTGACCCGCTGGCGGACGGTCTGGTCAACCAACTCGCCGCACAGCGCGGCCTCGAGAGCGGCACCACGCCGCCCAGGCTCTTTGAGACCGTGGCCGCGATCCGGCGCGAGTCGCAAATCCCCATTGTCTTCTACGTCTACTACAACCTCATGCACCGCTGCGGCGTGGAGCGCTTCATCCAAGCTGCCGCGCAGGCGGGGGTTGATGGGCTGCTCGTGCTCGATCTGCCTCCCGAGGAGGCTGATACCTATGAGCGCCTCATGAGCCGGGCGGGCATGTGTGCCATCTGGCTCGTTGCCCCCACCACGCCCGAAGAACGGATTGCCCAGATTGTGAAGCGAGGATCTGGCTTCATCTATTACATCTCCCGCGAGGGGGTCACCGGGATGCAGGCCAAGGTTGCGGGCAACCTCGCCGACCGCGTGGCGCTCATCCGCAAGCACACCGCGCTGCCCATTGCCATCGGCTTTGGCATTTCCAACCCCGAGCAGGCAAGGCAAGTCGCCTTTGCCGCGGACGGCGCCGTGGTCGGCAGCGCCGTGGTCAACCAGATCGCGCAGCTCGGCAAGTCACCCGAGCTGGTGCCCCGGCTCGAAGCCTTCGTCAAGTCACTGTCCGACGGCGTCAAGGGCCAGTAGCGTGATTCAGATTGGCTGATGGGGGTGCCGGCCAAGCAAGAGTTGCGGCGGTTTTCTCGTTCAGCTCACGCTTTGCCTTGGGGCAATCCGCCGTATTGCCCATATAGGACTTGACCCTCCCAGCACTTCCAACTAATGACAATCCGTCGCCAAAAACAACGCCCGGAAGGGTGCCGGCTACGGCATTCTTTGGGCTGAATCATAGTCCACAAGACTCATTATGCTGAACGGCCAAACTCGGTTCTGGGGGATGTTTCTGTTCACCCTTCTTTCTGCCCTGCCAGCACTGGCGGGCGAGGCGGATATCAAGCTGCCCGACTTGGGGAAGGTGTCATTCGATCTCTTCGGGACCAAGGTGTCCGGCTATGCGCTCATGTATGCTGGCTTGGTGGTTGCCGCCCTGGGATCCCTCTACGGCTGGATGCAGTATCAGCAAACCAAGGCGCTCCAAGTGCATCAGACCATGCATGAGGTCTCCGACATCATCTGGCAGACCTGCAAGGCCTACCTGTTACAGCAGGGCAAGTTCCTGTCCATTCTGTGGGTGCTGATCGCAGCCTGCATGGTCTATTACTTTGGCTTCCTCACGGAGCACAAGGATGCAGCGGGCAAACCGCTGGCCCAAGCCACGGTCATCACCAACGTCGTCGTCATCCTGCTGTGCTCCATCCTCGGCATCCTCGGCAGCTACGGAGTGGCCTGGTTTGGCATCCGCATCAACACGGTCGCCAACTCGCGGGCCGCCTTTTCCGCGCTGAAAGGCAATGCGCTCAACACGCTCATGATCCCGCTGCAATCCGGCATGAGCGTGGGCCTCCTGTTGGTTTGCGTTGAGCTGTTCTTCATGATTTGCATCCTCTGCTTCCTGCCCAAGGATCTGGTTGGTCCGTGTTTCATCGGCTTCGCCATCGGGGAGTCGCTTGGAGCCTCGGCTCTCCGCATTTGCGGCGGGATTTTCACCAAGATTGCGGACATTGGGGCGGACTTGATGAAAATCGTCTTCAAGTTGCCGGAAGACGACCCGAAAAATCCCGGCGTCATCGCCGACTGCACGGGTGACAATGCCGGCGACTCCGTCGGGCCGACGGCCGATGGTTTTGAAACCTACGGCGTCACGGGCGTGGCCTTGATCGCGTTCCTGGCGCTGGCGCTGGGGACCACGGAGATTTGCGGGCAGCTCATCATTTGGATTTTCACCATGCGCATCCTCATGGTCATCACCTCGTTGGTCTCCTACGAGGCCAACAAGGTGATGAGCCGGTCCCTCTTCGGCGGCCAGAAGGACTTTGACCTTGAAGCCCCGCTGACCAACCTGGTCTGGGTGACGTCGATCGTCTCCATCATCGTCACCTTCGGCGCAAGTTGGGCCATGCTGGCCAACTTCAAGGACGCCTCCGGCGGCGTGATGCACGACCTCTGGTGGGTGCTCTCGCTCATCATCTCCTGTGGCACCATCGCGGGGGCGCTCATCCCGGAGTTCACCAAAGTGTTCACCAGCACGCATTCCCGCCATGTGAAGGAAGTGGTCACCGCGTCCGAGCACGGCGGCGCCTCGCTCAACATCCTGTCCGGCTTCGTGGCAGGCAACTTCTCCGCGTTCTGGACCGGCCTGTGCATCCTGTTCCTAATGCTGGTCAGCTACCTGTGCGCCACCTACAGCGGTTCGCCGGTCGCCGCGCTGATGCCGGCGGAATACGCGTTCGCCGCGCCCATCTTCGCCTTCGGCCTCGTGGCCTTCGGCTTTCTCGGTATGGGCCCGGTCACCATCGCCGTCGACAGTTTCGGCCCGGTCACGGACAACGCGCAGTCCGTTTACGAGCTCAGCCGCATCGAGTCGCGCGAGGGCATTGCCGCGGACATCGAGAAGAACTTTGGTTTCAAGCCCGACTTCGAGGATGCCAAGCTCCAGCTCGAGAAGGGCGACGGAGCGGGCAACACCTTCAAGGCCACGGCCAAGCCAGTGCTCATCGGCACCGCCGTGGTCGGGGCCACCACGATGGTGTTTGGCATCATCATGCTGCTGGAGCATGTCTTCGGTGGCGCCGTGGCGAAGCTCAGCCTGGTGCAGCCGGAAGTGATGCTCGGTTTGCTCATGGGCGGGGCCGTCATTTACTGGTTCACCGGGGCAAGCACGCAGGCGGTCGTGACCGGAGCCTACCGGGCGGTGGTCTTCATCAAGGAAAACATGAAGCTCGACGCAGCCACCGCGAGCATCGAGGACAGCAAGAAGGTGGTTGAGATCTGCACCATCTATGCCCAGAAAGGCATGATCAACATCTTCATGGTGGTGTTCTGTTTCTCGTTGGCCCTGCCGTTTTACAACGCCTACTTCTTCATCGGCTACCTGGTCGGAATGGCCTTTTTCGGCCTGTTCCAGGCCATCTTCATGGCCAACGCCGGCGGCGCGTGGGACAACGCCAAGAAAATCGTCGAGGTGGACATGCGCGCCAAGGGCACGCCCATCCATGCCGCGACCGTCGTGGGCGACACCGTGGGCGACCCGTTCAAGGACACGTCCAGCGTCTCGATGAACCCGGTGATCAAGTTCACCACGCTCTTCGGCCTGCTGGCCGTGGAGATCGCGGTGGAAATGAAGAAGGCCAACCCCGGTGGCTGGACGAACCTCCTCATCGGCGGTTTCTTCACCCTCGTGGCGTTGTTCTTCGTGTATCGCAGCTTCTACGGCATGCGCATCCCCGAGGAGTCGGCGAAGAGCTGACCTCCTTCCCCCAGCGACGAGGCGCGGGCATTTGCAGTTTCCTAAGCTGTCTGGCACCAGACTGACGGACAGCCGGAGACGCTATCCGGCTTGGCAACCAACGCCCGCGTCCTGACCTAGACCTTTCTCAGCGGCACTCCCGACGAGTGCCGGCGTTGTTGGCAGGCTGTTGGCTGGCTCGCAACCCTTAGCCAACGGACTCTCAACTCACATTCCCGCCTTCAACGGGAACGGAAATGGGATGAAGTTGGAGGCTTTGGATTCTCGGTTACCCGCCTGATTAGTGTGCGAGGCGAGTCCGAATGATCCGCCCACAGAGCCACGCTTGAATCAATGACAGTCCCGCGGACCAAGCGCTGTCCGACCGCCCGGTCAGCTCCCCGAGCTTTGGACTTTGAAGTTTGGCCGGGGGGCCTACCTTTCTCCGCATGACGAGACATTGCTGGAAGTGCGGCACGGAATGGACGTTCTCAGTGAATCCCGGCCGCGGCGAGACATGCCCCCAATGCCGATCCGATTTGCGTTGTTGCGTCAACTGCGTGAGCTACGACCGCAACGCCGCGCACCAGTGTCGCGACCGGCGGGCTGACCCCGAGCTGGACAAGCATGCGGGGAACTTCTGCGAGTATTTTGAGTTGGTAAGGCGCAAATACACGCCCCCCGCAGGCGACAGCCGCCGTGAATCGGCAGCCCGCAATGAATTCCAGAAGCTGTTCGGGGATTAACAGGGGCAATCCTGCTTATCCAAGGTTGCAGGGTTGATAATATCTTTTCAGCAGGGTTGACAGATCCGTGGAAAGCCCCTTAACTGTCCCGCGTAGGCAGCACGGTTTTTGAGAAGAACGTAGTTAGTTCTTTGAAGACGATTTCGGTTGAAGTGAGCACAGCTCCAATCGAGTTCCCCATAAGCCTACTGTGTGCTGTTTCTGAAAACTCCCCGGGGTTAGTGGCCTCCCTCAGGTCGCTAACCCCGGTTTTTATTTTCCCCGCACAATAAAGGGAAAAAAGCCCCGCCGGGTAATTCCGGCGGGGCTTCTAGCAAATCGGGAGGGCAGGCCTCAATCAAACGCGTGGCCGGCGCAGCACAAGACATTGCGCAGCTTGTGGCGCACCAGCTCTTTCACCGCTTTGCGGGCAGGGCCCAAATACTTGCGCGGGTCAAACTCCTTCGGCTTGGTGAACATCACCTCGCGGATGGCAGCGGTCATGGCCAGTCGCAGGTCGGTATCAATGTTTACCTTGGTGCAGCCGGTGCGGCGGGCCACCTCGATGTCCGCCTCGGGCACGCCGGCCGTCTCCTCGCCAAGATCGCCGCCATACTTGTTGATCTTTTGCGCCAGATCCTTCGGCACCGAGCTGGCCCCGTGGAGCACCAGCGGGTAATCACCCAGGCCGGCTTCCATGAGCGCCTTCTTGATGGCCTTGAGGCGTTCGAGGTCGAGATGCTGCTCCCCCTTGAACTTGTAGGCACCGTGGCTGTTGCCGATGGCAACGGCCAGCGAGTCCACGCCGGACTGCCGGACGAACTCCACCGCCTCCTCGGGGTGCGTGTAGCAGCCGCCCTTGGAATAGGAGCCGCCCTCTTCGCCGTCGTCATGCTGCGCGCCGACCAGCATGCCGAGCTCGCCCTCGACGACGCAGTTGTGCTTGTGGGCGTATTCCACGACCTTCCGGCAGACCTCGACGTTCTTTTCAAAGGGGTCGTGCGAGGCGTCAATCATCACGCTGGTGAAGCCCTCATCAATGCACTGCTTGCAGAGCTCGAAGCTGTCGCCATGGTCCAAGTGAATGGCGATGGGAATGTTGCTCAGGCTGACCGCAGCCTCGATGAGCTTCTTCAGATAGACGGGATGCGCGTAGTCGCGCGCGCCCTTGGAAATCTGGAGCATGAGCGGGGCCTTCTCCTCCTCGGCGGCCTCGACGATCGCCTGGATGAACTCCATGTTGTTCACGTTGAACGCGCCGAGGGCGTATTTGCCCTTCAGGGCCTTGGCGAACAGGTTGGTGGTGTGTGTCAGTGGCATAGTTCAGTTCGGTTCAAGTTTGAGCGCCCCAAGGCGCGACGAACAAGCCGGCACAGTAGGTGAGCGCGGAGGAAAGGGAATCAAATTTTGCGGCCGGCGGCCGCAGTCATGTCGCCTTCCCCCCGGCAAAGGTCCTGCCGTTGCCGCTAGGCCTCGCCGGCCTCTTCCACGGCCTCCCGGATCAGCGCCTTGAACTTGAGGATGCCCTCGTCAAAAGCTGCCGCAATGGGCAGCACCGGGGTGCGGGGGATGCGGCGCTTAAATTTTTTCAGATTCGCCTCGGCTATGGGCTCGTCCATTTTGTTCGCCACCACCAGGCGCGGCTTGTCGAGCAATGCGGGGTCATAAAGTTCCAGCTCGCTCAGCAGCTGTTTGTAATCGTCCCACGGCTCGCGGCCGTCCGTGCCGGCGATGTCCAGCAGGATGACCAGAACCTTGCAGCGCGTGATATGGCGCAGGAAGGCGTGCCCCAGGCCGACATTTTCATGTGCCCCTTCGATGAGCCCCGGCACATCGCAAATCGTCAGCCGTTTGAAGTCGGAGTATTCCACAATCCCGACTTGCGGCGTGAGCGTGGTAAACGGATAGGCGGCAATCTTGGGCCGCGCGCGAGAGATGGTGGTGAGGAGGGTGGACTTGCCCGCGTTCGGGTAGCCCACGAGCCCCACTTCAGCCATCATGCGAAGTTCGAAGCGATAGAAGCCTTCTTCGCCCGGTTCGCCAGGCTGGGCGAATCGCGGGGTCTGGCGCCGGGCCGTGGCGAAATTGCGGTTGCCCAGACCGCCGCGGCCGCCCTTGCACAGCACGAACTGCTGGCCGTGTTGGGTGAGGTCAGCGACCAATTCCGCTTGATCCGGGCCGGTTTCTCCATGCGCCGCCTCTTCGGCAGCCAAATCAACCTCCTCCGCCACGGCTCCGCCAGCCCACCGCATCAGCGCACGTTTGGGAGTCGGAATCAGGACCGTCTCCGCAGGGGCGGATTTCTTTTTCAACTCAACCGGTTCCGAGGACTCCGGTTCCTCCTGCGGCAATTCCTCGGCTGGCGTGGGCAGCTTCCAAATCAAGGTGCCGCAGGGGACTTTGACGACCAGATCCTTGCCCGCGTGGCCGTCCATGCCCTTGCCCATGCCATGCTCGCCTTTCTGAGCAATCAGACGCGGGACGTAGAACTGGTTGATGAGGTTGTTCAGGTCGTGGTCGGCTTGGAGGATGACGCTGCCGCCCCGCCCGCCGTTGCCGCCATCAGGCCCTCCCTTCGGCCGGTAGGCTTCCCGGCAAAACGCGACGCAGCCCTTCCCGCCGTGTCCGGCGCGAGCAAAGATTTTGACCTCATCGACAAACATGTGAACTAGGTGGCTGGCAAAGGTGAGGGGTAGATAACAAAAAAGGCGAGGCCGAAGCCTCGCCGAGATTTCAAGCGAGCGGGCGTCAGTTCTGCGCCACAGCCTGCGGGACAGCGGCCGGAACGACGTTCACGCGGCGGCGGGCCTTCTCGAACTTGACCTGCCCGTCCACGAGGGCGAACAGGGTCCAGTCCCGGCCGGTGCCGACATTCTGGCCGGCATTGAATTTGGAGCCGCGCTGGCGGACGATGATGCTGCCGGCGGTGACGGACTCGCCACCAAATGCCTTAACGCCCAAGCGCTTTGCGTTTGAGTCGCGCCCGTTACGGCTGCTGCCTTGACCTTTCTTGTGTGCCATAAATGTCTTTCTGGCGGGCGGGAGTCTCCCGCTCGCGATTAAGCCTTGATTTCTTTGATTTTGACGACGGTGAGTTCCTGCCGATGGCCGACGGTGCGATGGTAGCCCTTGCGGCGCTTCATCTTGAAGGCGATGACCTTATCGCCGCGTTTGTGCTCGACGACATCCGCGATGACCGAGGCGGACGCGACGGTCGGGGTGCCGACACTCAATTTGCCATCGGCATTGATCAACAGCACGCGATCGAAGGTGACCGGTTGCCCGGCCTCAACCGTGAGGCGTTCGACTTCCAAAGTGTCACCGGCGGTCACGCGATACTGCTTCCCGCCCGTTTCCAGAACAGCATACATAAGTTTTCTTCCCAAAAGGGACGGGGATAGCACCAGAAAGCCGTCGGGGTGTCAACAGGGCATTTCCAGTCCAGACCCGTCCGCCATTATTTGGCGTTCTCCTTGACGAACTTGATTGCGCCCGCGACGAACTCGCTGGGTTCCTTGGCGAAGGTTGCGTTGTCCGTTTCGATCGCCATCACTCCGGGCCATTTGGCTTTCTTCAGCTCGGCGAGCAAACCTTTGTAGTTCGCCGCACCGGTGCCTACCATCACGTCAGTGATGACCTGCTTGCCGTCAATGGTGTCCACCTTCTTGTCCTTGAGGTGGATGTCATACACGCGGCCCTTGTAGTCCACGAACGCCTTGCCGGCGTCGAAGCCGGCGCCGGTGATGTGGCCGACGTCCATGCACACGCCAATGCGCGCGTCGCGTCCGTTGAGCACCGACCACACTTTCTCGGGGGTGCCGTAGACTGAGTCTTTGCCGTGGTTGTGGATGGCGAGCTTGATGTCGTATTCCTTCACCAGTTCTTCGAGCCCATCCCACAGGGCCTTGTCGTTCTTGGGCTCGACGATGATGACCTTGATGCCCATGGCCTTCGCGAAGTCGAACAGCTTCCGGTTTTTCTCCTTCTCCGGGAAGGTGCCGGCCACGCCGAACGTGTAGAAACTCATGCCTTTCGCATCGAGGACGGCCTTCTTTTTCTTGGCGTCGTCGAGCGAGCCCATCGGGTCAATGTGCTTGCCGATGGCTTGGATGTGCTTGAGCCCGTTCTTCTCGGCGAAGGCGACCATTTCCTCGAAGCTCATGTTACGGCACGTCCAGGTCTGGAGGCCAACTTGCGGCACATAATCTGCCGCGTGGGTGGAAGTGAGGACGAGGCTGGCCAATGCCAGCATGAGGAGCAGTTTTTGTTTCATGAGTGGGTAAAGTTTGTGGAAAAACCGGGCAAAAGGCACGGACAAACCGGCGCAGGGTTACGGCTGTTTCGCAGGGGTCACCACCAGGTCGTCGAACTGGATTGGCGTGCCCGAAAAGGGCAATCCCCAGATGGACGGCCGACCGGGGGCAGGCTCGGCTGTCTCGGTAAAAGTGATTTGCCACGCAGCCGGTTCAGGCGCGCCTTCCACCCAGACCTTGCCCTCCGCGAGCCATTCGCCAGCCTTGCCCGAAGGGCGGAGCTGGAACTTCAGCGTTGCCCACTTGCCGCTTTGCCAGTCGAAAGGGACGCTGGCTTTGACATCCTCGCCCTTGTAAATCTCCAGCGCCTTTTTTGCGGGAGTGATCTGCAGCTTGTAGCCCCCCACACCGTTGAGCCCCACGGCGAGCACGGGGAAGCGACGGCCTTTGCCGGTGCCCGAGATGCGCGCCTGCACACACAGGCCATCTTTCTCCGATGGACCAAACAGCACGCCGAAGGTTTCCAACGGGTCGCCCGGCAGCTCCAGCGCCTTGCCGCTGGCGGCGGCCTTCACGGCGAAGCCGCCGTCCAGCACCAGCATTCCGTCGGGAACCTTGTCCAGCTCGGCTTGGTCGAAGTTCTGTGAGTAAACGGCCTTTGCGGCGGGGGCGGCGTTCTTGGCTCCGCCGGCCTGCGCCAGTTTGTCCTTCTCCAGATTGGCGTTGATCCAGTTGCGCATCGTGGAACTGCCCTTGCCATAGCCGCTAGGCAGGTCAATGAGGTCGCGCGTCTGGATGCGCGGCGGTTCTCCCCAGTGCGCCGGAAAGGGCTGCTGGGCGGCGGCCACGGTCAAAACAGCCCCGGCGAACCAAATGAGCAAGGCGGATTTCATACGTGTGCTTAATTTCGTTGTCAGACCAGACGGACGCAATCCCGGAAATGTTTCGAGCCTGCGGGCAAGGGCAATTGGACGGCTCACCCTTTCTGCACTTCCTTCGCCCACGTGTCCTTGAGCGTGATGGTGCGGTTGAAAACGGGCCGCTCCAAACTGCCCTCCTGATCCAGGCAGAAGTAGCCAAGCCGCTCGAATTGGTAACGGTGCTCCGCACGGGCCTCCTTCAGAGAAGGCTCCAGCTTCGCTGTCACCACCTCCAGGCTCTTGGCGTTGAGCACGGTTTTGTAGTCGCGGCCGTCGGCCTCGGGCTCGGCTTCGGTGAAGAGGCGGTCGTAGAGGCGCACCTCGGCGTCAACGGCGTGCGCGGCGCTGACCCAGTGGATGGTGCCCTTGACCTTGCGCGCGGCGGTCGCGCCGCCGGTCTTGCTGTCGAGGTCGGCGGTGCAGCG